>Ga0268251_10000058_pt1 | contig 96362 bp, 92 predicted proteins | sample AgamicAsMae_FD_200527 | JGI IMG/M metagenome (GOLD analysis project Ga0268251, IMG submission 200527) | Agave microbial communities from Guanajuato, Mexico - As.Ma.e (v2) (version 2) | ecosystem: Host-associated > Plants > Phyllosphere > Phylloplane/Leaf | place: Guanajuato, Mexico | collected... | reverse complement strand
GCACCGCCGTAGGTTTTGGCCAGAACGGTAGTGATTGCAGCGGTCAGCGTTGTTTTACCATGGTCAACGTGGCCGATAGTACCGACGTTAACGTGCGGTTTTGTACGTTCAAATTTTTCTTTAGACACGGCTATATTCCTTACTATAGTGCTCTCCCCTGAGGAGAGAGCACGGGATTTTGGTTTTAATCCTGTGGATTACTTACCACGGGCTTCAATAACGGCCTGAGCAACGTTGTTCGGTGCATCATCATACTTCAGGAATTCCATCGTGTATGATGCGCGACCTTTGGTCAGAGAACGCAGCTGAGTTGCATATCCGAACATTTCAGACAGCGGAACTTCAGCGTGGATCTTCACGCCCGTTACTTCAGATTCCTGACCGCGCAACATACCGCGACGACGGCTAAGGTCACCGATAACGTCACCGGTGTTCTCTTCCGGAGTCTCTACTTCAACCTTCATGATCGGCTCAAGCAGAACCGGCTTCGCTTTCTTAAAGCCATCTTTGAAAGCAATAGATGCAGCCAGTTTAAACGCCAGCTCGGAGGAGTCAACGTCATGGTAAGAACCGAAGTGCAGACGCACGCCCAGGTCCACTACCGGGTAACCTGCCAGAGGGCCAGACTTCAGCTGCTCCTGGATACCTTTATCAACGGCCGGGATGTATTCGCCAGGAATTACACCACCTTTAATGTCGTTGATGAACTCGTAACCTTTCGGGTTAGAACCCGGCTCCAGCGGGTACATGTCGATAACAACATGACCATACTGACCACGACCACCAGACTGTTTGGCGTGTTTACCTTCGATATCGGTAACTTTCGCGCGAATCGCTTCGCGGTAAGCAACCTGAGGTTTACCGACGTTCGCTTCAACGTTGAATTCACGCTTCATACGGTCAACGATGATGTCGAGGTGCAGCTCACCCATACCAGCGATGATGGTCTGGTTAGATTCTTCGTCGGTCCATACGCGGAATGACGGGTCTTCTTTAGCCAGACGGCCCAGAGCCAGACCCATTTTTTCCTGGTCAGCTTTGGTTTTCGGTTCTACAGCGATGGAGATTACCGGCTCAGGGAATTCCATACGTTCCAGAATGATCGGGTGATCAGGGTTACACAGGGTGTCACCGGTGGTCACGTCTTTCAGACCGATAGCTGCAGCGATGTCGCCCGCACGGACTTCTTTGATCTCTTCACGTTTGTTGGCGTGCATCTGTACGATACGGCCGAAACGCTCACGCGCCGCTTTCACGGAGTTCAGGATGGTGTCACCGGAGTTAACCACACCAGAGTAAACGCGGAAGAAGGTCAGGTTACCCACAAACGGGTCGGTAGCAATTTTGAACGCCAGTGCAGAGAACGGCTCTTCATCACTTGCGTGACGCTCAGCCGGAGTATCTTTACCGTCGTCCAGCATACCGTTGATCGCAGGAACGTCTACCGGAGATGGCAGGTAATCAATTACCGCATCCAGCATCGCCTGCACACCTTTGTTCTTGAACGCAGAACCACAGGTTACCAGGATGATTTCGTTGTTCAGAACGCGCTGACGCAGAGCTTTTTTGATCTCTTCTTCAGTCAGTTCTTCACCACCCAGGTATTTCTCCATCAGCTCTTCAGATGCTTCCGCTGCGGACTCGATCAGGTTCTGGTGCCATTCGTCAGCCAAGTCCTGCATGTCAGCCGGAATATCTTCGTAGGTGAAGGTTACGCCTGCGTCTTCTTCGTTCCAGTTGATGGCTTTCATTTTCACCAGGTCGATAACACCGGTGAAAGCTTCTTCAGCACCAATTGCCAGCTGCAGCGGAACAGGGTTCGCGCCCAGACGGGATTTGATCTGACCAACAACTTTCAGGAAGTTCGCGCCCATACGGTCCATTTTATTAACGAACGCGATACGCGGAACTTTATATTTGTTTGCCTGACGCCATACGGTTTCAGACTGCGGCTGAACACCACCAACTGCGCAGTAAACCATTACCGCACCGTCAAGAACACGCATGGAACGTTCTACTTCGATGGTGAAGTCAACGTGACCCGGGGTGTCGATGATGTTTACGCGATGCGGTTCATACTGCTTAGCCATACCAGACCAGAATGCAGTAGTCGCTGCGGAGGTAATGGTAATACCACGCTCCTGCTCCTGCTCCATCCAGTCCATGGTTGCTGCGCCGTCATGAACTTCACCGATTTTGTGGTTTACACCGGTGTAGAACAGGATACGTTCGGTAGTAGTAGTTTTACCGGCGTCGATGTGTGCACTGATACCGATGTTACGGTAGCGTGCAATGGGTGTTGTACGAGCCATTTGATTCCTCGTTTATTGCATTAGGCGTTCAGTTTAGGTAAACCAAAGCGGGCAACTTATAAAGCGCCCGCCTGGTGACTAACACTACGAAGGGTTTATTACCAACGGTAGTGTGCGAACGCCTTGTTGGCTTCTGCCATACGGTGAACGTCTTCACGTTTCTTAACTGCAGTACCTTTGTTGTCTGCAGCGTCAGTGAGTTCGTTCGCCAGACGCAGGGCCATAGATTTATCACCGCGTTTACGAGCAGCTTCAACGATCCAACGCATTGCCAGGGCATTACGACGAACCGGACGAACTTCAACTGGAACCTGGTAAGTAGAACCACCTACACGGCGGGACTTAACTTCGACAGTCGGGCGCACGTTTTCGAGCGCAACGTCAAAGGCTTCCAGTTCAGTTTTACCAGAACGCTGAGCCAGGGTCTCAAGCGCGCTGTATACGATTGCTTCAGCAGTAGATTTTTTACCGTCTACCATCAGGATATTTACAAATTTAGCCAGCAGCTCTGATCCGAACTTAGGATCCGGAAGAATTTTACGCTGACCAATCACGCGACGACGTGGCATAGGAATACTCCGTTGTTAATTCAGGATTGTCCAAAACTCAAAGAGTTTGTTTGACATTAAGATAAATCAGTTTGGCCTTACTTAACGGAGAACCATTAAGCCTTAGGACGCTTCACGCCGTACTTGGAGCGAGCCTGCTTACGGTCTTTAACGCCGGAACAGTCAAGTGCACCACGAACGGTGTGGTAACGAACACCCGGAAGGTCTTTTACACGACCGCCACGGATCAGGATCACGGAGTGCTCCTGCAGGTTGTGACCTTCACCACCGATGTAGGAAGTCACTTCGAAACCGTTAGTCAGACGAACACGGCATACTTTACGCAGTGCGGAGTTCGGTTTTTTCGGGGTGGTGGTATATACGCGAGTACATACACCACGTTTTTGCGGGCAGGCTTCCAGCGCAGGCACGTTGCTCTTTGCAACTTTGCGTGCGCGTGGTTTGCGTACCAGCTGGTTAACTGTTGCCATTAAATAGCTCCTGGTTTTAACTTTTGCTTCGTAAACACGTAATAAAACGACCTCATACAATATGAGGACGCGGAATTTTAGGGCTGTGCAGAAGGGGTGTCAAGAAATATACAGCGATCCCGCCTCACCTGGCCATCTGCGCGGAATGTTTTACTGTCAGTCTGACGAAGTCAGTATAGCCAACCCTGACGACACTGCCTGAAATTTGAGCGGCAAGCCCGCGTGCGCGGATGTCTTCTTCGAGCACATACACCGTTATAGGGGCAGCCAGCAAGGTCTCAAGGTAGCGCCCCCCCTCCAGGGCAGCATTAACGCCATCCTGAATCAGCAACAGATCGTCGCCCGCCTGCAGCATACGTATCAGCTCGGTGATATCACACTGCCATGGCGAGTGGCGAAGAGTATGCAACATAGAGAGGCCTCAGAAGGTCAGTACGACATCGTAGTCATCAAGCTGGCGGCGCAGCGCCTGCGGTTCCAGCACCTCAGCATCGAGAACCCAGGACTGAGACTCGCTCAGCCCACGCTCGCGGAGCGATTCACCGCAAAGCCAGCAGTTTTCGATATCGTAGAGGGGCAGAATTTTGAAGGTGGAAATATAGTCACGCGCCAGCACCGTATCAGGCGTTTGCCCACCCAGCAGTTGGAAAACACCGTCGCCGACAAAAAAGACGCCGATATCATCACTGAGCGCCGACGTCGCTAGCAGCGCATCCAGCCCTTCCCGCCCGGAAGAGGAGCCGTGTGGTGCGGAAGTAAAGACGAAAGCAATACGTTTCATCAGAATTGCACCACCCGATCGCAGGTCAGCGCGGCTTCCGCCAGCGCACCCAGTCCGCCGAGACTAAAACCAGGCTGCAGGTTGGCAGCAGCAAGGCCGAGACGATGTGCTTCAGCCTCATCGGCCACGCCGCGGCGCAGGGCAGCAGCAACACAAATGTGCAAGTCAATGCCATGCTCTTTATTTAGCGCCTGCCACGCCCGCACCAGATCGAACTCGTCGCTGGCCGGCGTGGTAAGCTGGTTAGCATTGTAGACGCCTTCGCGGTAAAAAAATACACTGACCAGCTCATGGCCTTCAGCCAGGGCCGCACGGGCGAATTGCAAGGCACTGCTGGCCTGCTGAGTGCCGTATGCCGGGCCGGTGACCAGAAGCGCAAAGCGCATTACTTATCATGCCCGCTGAAATCGCCGCTTTTAAACTGGCGAATGTATAGGTAGACCGTATGCTTGGAGATGTTCAGCCGGTCCGCAACCTGGTTGATCGCATCTTTAATGTCAAAAATTCCTTTCTCGTACAGGTTAAGTACGATCTGACGATTTTTGGCGTTATTCGAGACGTTACGATCGGCGTTCACTTCTTCGATGGTGAACTCAAGCGTTTGCGTCACCAGATCTTCTACCGACGAGGCAAAGTTGACTGACGAGTTGATTTCCGGCGTTTCCGGCGGAATAAAGGTGCTCATAATTTGCGAGAAAGGCACATCAAGGTTCATGTTGATGCAAAGCAGACCAATCACTCTGTGGTCACGGTTACGAATCGCGATGGTGACTGACTTCATCAGCACGCCGCTTTTCGCACGGGTGAAATAACACTTCGAGACGCTGCTGTCCGCGCCGGTCATGTCGTGCAGCATACGCAGCGCCAGATCGGTAATCGGGGAGCCAATTTTACGCCCGGTATGCTCGCCGTTGGCGATTCGGATTGCGGAACATTTCAAATCCTGCAAAGAGTGCAGAACAATTTCGCAGTGGGACCCAATGAGCATCGCTAACCCGTCCACCACCGCTTCGTAGGATTTTAGAATATCGAAGTCGGTCTGATCGAAAGGACGTTGATCCAGCAAATCAAGTTCGCTGGTTTCGTTGGTTAAAAGCGACCTGTACATGAAAAAAAGCACTCCTTTTCAGGAGCCTGTCGTTAGGTTGTCAGGGCAGGCTCTGTATTATCATCATCAAAATTAAGGCATCTAAAGTAATACGCACCCCGGGCACTTTCCAGTGTTAATTATATTGCGCCCAATAAAAACCGCCGCCATTCAGGCGGCGGTTTTTATTGAATTACTTTTTGCTGGCGTCTGCAGCAGGCGCTTTCGACTGTACATCCGCTTTCGGTGCCGGTTTGATGTCCAGCAGTTCCACATCGAATACCAGGGTGGAGTTAGCCGGAATACCCGGAACGCCATTTTTGCCGTAGGCCAGTTCCGGTGGGATGACCAGCTTGATCTTGCCGCCTTTCTTGATGTTTTTCAGGCCTTCTGTCCAGCCCGGGATCACACCGTCCAGACGGAAGGAGAGCGGCTCACCACGGGTATAAGAGTTATCGAACTCTTTACCGTCGGTCAGCGTACCTTTGTAGTTCACAACCACGGTATCGCTGTCTTTCGGCGCAGCACCGGAGCCTTCTTTTTCGACCTTGTACATCAGGCCAGTGGGGGAGGTTTTCACCCCTTTCTCTTTAGTGAAGCTATCACGGAAGGTTTTGCCCTTCGCTTCGCTTTCCGCCGCGTCTTTTTCCATCTTCTGCTGAGCAGCGTTCTTCACGCGAGCTTCGAATGCCTGCAGGGTCTGCTCGATTTCCTGGTCAGACAGTTTGCTCTTATCTGCAAACGCGTCCTGAACACCCGCGATCAGCTGGTCTTTATCCAGTTTGATACCCAGCTTTTCCTGCTCGGTCAGAGAGTTCTCCATGTAACGACCCAGCGATGCGCCCAGTGCATAAGCGGATTTCTGGTCGTCGTTTTTAAATGCAGCAGCTTTGCTGTCAGCGGCAAAGGTCAGTGGAGCATTCAGGGCAACGGCCATGGTGGTCGCCAGCAGCGTTACTTTAAACAGTGATTTCATCCATCTCTCCAGGGTCGGGGCCTCTCACCCCCAGGTTAAACACAATTGAGAAACGTACTATAAAGCGTTGTAGAAGAAATCTACATACGAACACTCCCGTTTCTCACTCGTTTTGAGACTATTTTTATTTAAATTAGTTTCCTGTATTGGCTCAGGATGCTGCACGTTCAGGGAAAGTTAAGTAGAATCCACCCCGCCAGCGAAAACTATGCCGGATACAACAACGAGGTGAATCATGCAGGAAAAAAGTTTAGACGCGCGTCTGGCGGAACTGGAGAGCCGACTGGCCTTTCAGGAAGTAACCATTGATGACCTGAACAGGACGGTCACCGCCCACGAACTGGAAATGGCGAAAATGCGCGATCTGCTGCGCCTGTTGACAGAGAAAGTGAAGGCAAGCCAGGCCTCCCACATTGCCTCGCAGGCAGAAGAAACCCCACCGCCTCATTATTGAGGCGTAAAAAAGCGGGTTTCCCCGCCTTTTCTTATAACCTAATACGCTATGGATTTAGGTCTGTGGCAAGGCGTAAACAACGCAGCTACAGCCCGAAAAACGACGCGTATTTTAGTGGCAGCCGCAACCACCGTTGCCACCGCAGCCACCTTTACCATGGCCGTGGTCGTGACCATGGGCGTGGCTATGACCGTGGCCGCCGCAGCAGCCATCGTGGTCGTGATCGTGATGATGACCGTCAGCGCCGTGAACGTGGCCGTGGGCCAGCTCTTCTTCAGTCGCTTCGCGGATAGCAACCACTTCCACGTTGAATTTCAGGTTCTGACCAGCCAGCATATGGTTACCGTCAACCACAACGTGGTCGTCTTCCACTTCGGTGATCTCGACCGGTACCGGACCCTGGTCAGTTTCAGCCAGGAAACGCATACCAACCTGCAGCTCGTCAACGCCCATAAAGACGTCTTTAGGAACGCGCTGAACCAGGTTGTCGTCGTACTGACCGTAAGCGTCGTTAGCACCGACAGCAACGTCAAATTTGTCACCGACGTCGTGGCCTTCAAGTGCATTTTCCAGACCGGAAATCAGGGAACCGTGACCATGCAGGTAGTCCAGCGGCGCGCTAACCGGAGACTCATCAACCAACACACCGTCTTCTGTACGTACCTGATAGGCCAGGCTGACCACCAAGTCTTTTGCTACTTTCATGATAACTCCTGAGCATGGAAATATGACTGGCGCAGATTGTAGCGGAATTCTGTCCCCGTGTACCCCTTAGCCTAAAAAAACCTGGCCAGGATCGCTAGTCCGGATGGAAAATCCCGATAACTTGCTCTTCTTTGCGAACGTGATCGCGGACACTTTTGTCCGCTTCGCGCATTTGATACCCGCACTTCACGCACTCAACGACATCAACGTTGTTTTCCTGCCACATTGCCAGAGAATCCTGAGCCTTACAGGCCGGACAGGTTGCACCGGCAATAAATCGTTTACGCACCGCCATCGCTCTCCCCTTATTCAATCTCATCCCAGCCATCATACTGACGACGTTCCTGCTGCATTTCGCGCTGGAAAATCTCCTCCAGCTCGCGCCGTGCCTCACGCACGCGAGAGATCTGCCCGGCATCCGTGTGCGCGGGGATCAGCTCGCGCAGCATCCGCATATCCAGCCGCCGGAAGTGCAGTTGCGCACGCTGAGCCTGATGCGGATGCATCCCCAGCGAAATAAGCGCTTTGCGCCCCAGCTCCAGCGCACTGGAAAAGGTTTCGCGGGAAAACTGCGACACACCCATCTGCAGCAGCTCGTGCGCTTCAACACGCCCGCGCGCCCTGGCAAGAATCGCCAGCCTGGGGAAATGCTGCTGGCAGATCTCCACCAGCTTCATCGTATCTTCCGGATCGTTGCAGGTTATCACAATCGACTGCGCTTCTTCCGCCCCGGCGGAACGCAGCAGTTCGACCTGGGTCGCATCGCCGTAATAGACCTTATAGCCATATTTACGCATCAGGTTAACGGCGCTGATATCCCGCTCCAGCACGGTAATGCGCATCCGGTTAGCCATCAGCAGACGACCAATCACCTGACCGAATCGCCCGAAGCCCACCACGATAACCTGCGGCTTATCATCTTCAACCCTGGGTGCTTCGTCTTCATCTTCCAGTCCGTTAAAGCGCCGTGACAGCCATTTATCAACGGCTTTCATCAGCAGGGGCGTGGTCATCATCGACAACGTAACCGTCACCAGCAGCAGCGCCATCTGATCGCCCTGGAACAAACGCTGAGATGACGCGGTAGAAAACAGCACGAAGGCAAACTCACCGCCCTGGCTCAGCACAGTTGCGAACTGCATCCGCTCCGAGCTGCGTAAACCATATAGTCGTGCCAGCACATAGAGCACCAGCATTTTCACCGCCACCAGTACCGCGACGCTGGCGGCCACCCATAGCAGATGGGTATAAAGTACGCCCAGGTTGAGCGCCATGCCGACCGAGATAAAAAACAGCCCCAGCAGGAGTCCTTTAAAAGGCTCAATGGCAATTTCCAGCTCGTGGCGGTATTCGCTCTCCGCCAGGAGAACGCCGGCGATAAAGGTCCCCAGCGCCATCGATAGCCCCAGCGCATCCATAAACAACGCCGAACTCAGTACCAGCAGCAGCGTCGCCGCGGTAAAGACTTCGCGCACGCCGGAATCGGCAATAAAGCGGAACACCGGACGCAGTAAATAGCGTCCGCCAATCAGCATTCCGGCAAACGCCACGACCTTCAGAGCGATTTTAAACCAGTCCAGGTGCTCATCGCCACCGCCTGCCAGCAGCGGGACCAGCGCCAGGGCAGGGATCACCGCCAGATCCTGGAACAGCAGCACGGCAAAACCCAGCTGTCCGGATTCGCTGCGGTTCATTCCCTTTTCGCGCATTAGCTGCAGTGCCATCGCCGTCGAAGACATCGCAAGGCCAATTCCGCCGACGACCGCCGCCTGCCATGAAAAATCGGTCAGCAGTAACAGTCCCCCGAGTAATCCTGCGCTGAGCAAGACCTGCGCTGCGCCAACGCCAAAGATCGAGCGGCGAAGCTGCCAGAGTTTTGAGGGATTCAGTTCAAGCCCGATGATAAACATCAGAAACACGACGCCGAGTTCGGAGAAGTGCAGGATCTCGTCGACGTCGCTGATAAAGCCCAGCCCCCAGGGGCCAATGGCAATCCCCGCCAGCAAATATCCCAGCACTGCGCCAATCCCCAGCCGCGCGGCCAGCGGTACGGCCACAACGGCGGAAAACAGAAACAGAACGCCAGCCAGTAACAGATCGGAACCTTCCATCAGCGGCCTCCCTGCTGTACGGGAGACGCCAGCCACTCGCCATAGGCGCGGGCATGGCTGGCCAGTTCCGCAGGCGTCTGTCGGCGCGCCCAGTAGATAATCATCGGGTTCATCCAGTGCATCCGGCACATTGCTGCGGTCATCTCAAACGGGCGCAAAATATCACTCATCGGATAGCGGTTCAGCGCATCATGCCGATAGGCGCTCTCGGGTTCGCCGGTGGTGATCACACTGCGCCAGAACTTTCCCGCTAGCTGATTCCCTCCGGGTCCGCTGGCAAAACCGCGGCTCAGCACGCGATCCAGCCACTCTTTCAGCAGCGCCGGGCAGCTCCAGGTATAAAGAGGATGCTGGAACACGATCACATCATGCTCGCGCAGCAGCGCCTGCTCGTGAGGAATATCGATAAAGAAATCAGGATACTGTGCATAGAGATCGTGCACGGTGACATTATGCAGTTGCGTTGCCGGCTTGAGCAAAACCCGGTTTGCCACCGAGCCCTGTGACTCCGGATGGGCATACAGCAGCAGGACTTTCGCTGTCTGAGACATCATTCCCCTCCCGGGTGTTCTCCACATCATTGTTTTGGGCTACCATTGCGCCCCTGTGCGGCCATTTGCCCGCAACCTTACAGTACCATAATGACAAATTAACATAGTCGGAACATATGGCGCCTTATGATTGTTTTCTCCTCGTTACAAATTCGTCGCGGCTTGCGCGTCCTGCTGGAAAACGCCACAGCCACCATTAACCCGGGCCAGAAAGTGGGCCTGGTCGGTAAAAACGGCTGCGGTAAATCCACGCTGCTGGCGCTGCTGAAAAACGAGATTAGCGCCGACGGCGGCAGCGCAACGTTCCCCGGAACCTGGCAACTGGGCTGGGTCAATCAGGAAACGCCTGCGCTGGCAGAACCGGCCCTCGACTATGTAATTGACGGCGACCGCGAATATCGCCAGCTGGAAGCCCAGTTGAAGGCGGCCAACGAGCGCGACAACGGCCACGCCATTGCCACCGTTCACGGCAAGCTGGACGCTATTGATGCCTGGACGATTCGCTCCCGCGCCTCCACCCTGCTGCACGGTCTCGGCTTCAGCAACGAGCAGCTGGAGCGTCCGGTTAGCGACTTCTCCGGCGGCTGGCGCATGCGTCTTAACCTTGCCCAGGCACTGATCTGCCGCTCCGACCTGCTTCTGCTCGATGAGCCGACTAACCACCTCGATCTCGATGCGGTAATCTGGCTGGAAAAATGGCTGAAAAGCTATCAGGGCACGCTGATTCTGATCTCCCACGACCGCGACTTCCTCGATCCGGTAGTGGATAAAATTATTCATATCGAACAGCAGTCAATGTTCGAATACACCGGCAACTACAGCTCCTTCGAGCGCCAGCGCGCAACCCGCCTGGCCCAGCAGCTGGCCACCTGGGAAAGCCAGCAGCAACGCGTGGCGCATCTGCAAAACTTTATCGACCGCTTTAAGGCCAAAGCCAGCAAGGCGAAGCAGGCCCAGAGCCGTATCAAGATGCTTGAGCGCATGGAGCTGATTGCCCCTGCCCTCGTCGATAACCCGTTCCACTTTAGCTTCCGCGCGCCGGAAATCCTGCCCAATCCCCTGCTGAAGATGGAGAAGGTCAGCGCGGGCTACGGAGAGCGGATTATTCTCGACGCTATCAAGCTTAATCTGGTGCCGGGTTCGCGTATCGGCCTGCTGGGTCGCAACGGCGCGGGTAAATCGACGCTGATCAAAATGCTGGCCGGTGAACTGGCCCCGATAAGCGGCGAGATAGGCCTGGCGAAAGGCATTAAGCTCGGCTACTTCGCCCAGCATCAGCTGGAATTTTTACGTGCTGATGAATCACCCATTCAGCACCTTGCCCGTATTGCACCGCAGGAGCTGGAGCAGAAGCTGCGGGATTACCTCGGCGGCTTCGGCTTCCAGGGTGACAAAGTCAGCGAGCCGACCGCGCGTTTCTCCGGCGGTGAAAAAGCCCGTCTGGTGCTGGCGTTGATCGTCTGGCAGCGCCCGAACCTGCTGCTGCTCGATGAACCGACCAACCACCTGGATCTCGATATGCGCCAGGCGCTGACCGACGCGCTAATTGAGTTTGAAGGCGCGCTGGTTGTCGTCTCGCATGACCGCCATCTGCTGCGCTCAACCACCGACGACCTTTATCTGGTCCACGGCGGTAAAGTTGCACCTTTCGATGGCGACCTCGACGATTATCAGCAGTGGCTGAGCGAGGTCCAGAAGCTGGAAAATCAGCCTGAAGAGACGACAAAAGAGAACAGCAACAGCGCCCAGTCCCGTAAGGACCAGAAGCGCCGGAAAGCGGAACTCCGCACACTGACGCAGCCGCTGCGCAAAGAGATCGCCCGTCTGGAAAAAGAGATGGAGAAACTCAACGCCCAGTTGAGCGCTGCCGAAGAAAAGCTTGGCGATAGCGGACTCTACGAGCAGAGCCGCAAGGCTGAACTTACCGAGTGCCTGCAAAGCCAGGCCGCCGCGAAATCCGGGCTGGAAGCGTGCGAAATGGCGTGGCTGGAGGCACAGGAACAGCTTGAGGCGCTCACTCAGGGCGAATAATGCAGTAAGGGCGGCCTCCGGGTGGCCTTTTTTCGTTTATACAGGGCCATCATTATGATTGCAGCGATCGCGACCGACATTACCTTTCGCAAGCTCAGTATCTTTATGACCTTTATGGAAAAGGGCAATATCGCCCGTGCCGCAGAGGCGCTGGAGATCAGCGGCGTCAGCGTCCATCGGGCGCTGCATACGCTGGAAGAAAATGTCCGCTGCCCGCTGTTTACCCATAAAGGCCGCAACCTTATCCCTCTGCCATCCGCCTGGACCCTGCTGGAGTACTGTCAGGAAATTACGCAGCTGATGGATCGTGGGCTGGAAGAGACACGTAAAACGGCGGGTATCGGCCAGGGCCGTCTGCGCGTGGGTACTCTCTACTCGCTGACCCTGGAAACGGTGCCGCGCCTGATTATGGGCATGAAGCTGCGCCGTCCGGATCTGGAGATGGATCTGACCATGGGTTCCAACGACACCCTGCTGCATATGCTGGATGAGGGCAGCCTCGACGCGATCCTGATCTCCATTTCCGAAAGCGATATCGATCGCAACAGCCTGGAAGTGCTGCCGCTGTTCCACGACGATATCTTCCTCGCCGCACCGGCGTCAGCCACGCTGAATACCGACGGGCTGGCCGACCTGCGCGACTATAAAGACCAGAAATTTGTGTCGCTGGCGGAAGGGTTTGCCACCTATGCTGGTTTCCAGGACGCGTTCCAGATTGCCGGCTTCGAACCGGAGATTGTCACCCGGGTAAACGATATCTTTTCGATGCTCAGCCTGGTGCAGGCGGGCGTTGGCTTTACGCTGATGCCGGGCAGAATGAAGAAAGTTTATGAAGGGTCGGTGCAGATGCTAAAACTGGCACAGCCTTATCAAATGCAACAGCTTATCGCCGTGGTCTTTGCCCGCAACCGCGAGCATGATCCAGTCCTGCGGGCGCTGGCCGCCGAGGGCCGGATGTACGCCCGCAGTCTTGAAGAGCAGGCTACGCCTGCACCATAAGCCGTTTCGCCAGATGGGCGACCACCTCAATGCCACTGTGCGCCACTGAGACGGACTCGCCCTGCCACGCCGCCTGTCGCGTCAGACAGGTCAGCACGCCGCCGGGGGGCATCTCCACGGCAAACCGCGCTTCGCGCTCGTTGGCGGCTATCACCGCCTCCTGCCAGCGCACCGTGCGCGCCATATTCATCGCCAGATCGTCGGCTATCTTTTCCGGCTGCCACAGCACCCGGCCGGTACTGCCGCTCAGATACGCACAGCGCGGACGCGTAAGCGTCACCTGACCAAAGGCCTTCGCCAGCTCACCGGCGGGCTTATCCAGTAGTGCGCAGTGAGAGGGCACGCTGACGGCCAGACGCTGGGCTTTGGTGGCCCCTTTCGCCAGCGCACGCTGCGCGACCTGCGCCATCGCCTCATCGCGACCGGCAATCACAATCTGCATTTCCGCATTCAGGTTGGCGATAAAGGTACCGCTGTCTTCCAGCAGGCCTTCAACCTGAAACAGCGTCAGACCCATAATCGCCGTCAGGCCATAGCCATGAGGATACGCCTGCTCCATCAGATCGCCGCGCAGAGCCACCAGCCTTAAGGCATCGGCAAAATCCAGCGCGCCCGCGACAACCGCCGCCGGATACGCACCGATAGACAGACCGCTAACAATATCGGGCATCACGCCGCGCTGTTCCAGCGCCCGGGCCCAGGAGACACCGGCAATCAGCAGCGAAAGCTGTACCGCACGAGTATGACGCAGCGCGTCAGCAGAATCCAGCGCGTCCACTTCCGCGCCGAGAACGGCCCTGGCCTCCTCTTTTTCCGGGCCGGGCAGGTGTTGCAACATTCCGGGGTGCTGTGCGCCCTGCCCCGGAAAGGTAAACAGAATTTTCATTTACGCCTCCCTGTTCCAGGGATCGCTGACCAGACGCGGTCCCCGGTGTGTTTTCAGCAGCGCCTTACCATCTCGCAGCCATTCGGCCAGCGCAACGGCGCCCTGCGGGGTTTCCAGCTGGGTGTCCGCCCGGCACAGCGCACCGTTTAGCTGTTGCTGCCAGCGGGTAAAATCCCACGGTGACAGCGGCTGCGGCGTGCGAATCAGCAGATCGAGATCGCTGGCGGCGTGGATCACCGGGATACCGGTTGCCAGCGCGTAGCCGGTACTGCCGGTAATACCCCAGTGCCATGGCCAGGGCTGCTGGGCCAGCATCAGCGCGAGCTGCACCGGTGGCTGGCTGATAAACGGCGAGCGCAGCAGCGACTGCGGGTCGCTAAGGTCCTCGGGCGACACTCTCCGCGTCACCTGTTCAGGCTTAACCCAGCCCGCCGCACGCTGGTCGCGACGCATCCCGCGTACGCCGACCGGGATGCGCCCGTCACTATCAACATCACGTCGCACCACCACCGGCAAACCTGTATGCCAGAGGGTTTCCACCCATTCATCGGCAACGCCTTCCAGCGCCTCGCGTGAGGCAAGCCAGATAAGGTCGTGGGCACGTAATGTTGTGGTCATGATTTACATTCCTGAAGTCAGCGAGATAAACAGCGGCAGCGACAGGATACAGAGTACCGAGCTCAGCAGCAGTACCGCTTCCGCATCCGGTGACTGTACGCCAAAGCGGTTACCGAAGACCACGCCGAAGAAACCGGCTGACAGCGCAATCATCAGAATCGCGGTAATGGCAACCGGGCCAGAGAGGCCGAAGGCCAGCACGATACCCCAGGCAATCGCAGGCTGAATCAGCAGTTTGGCGATAGTGGAGGTAATCACCACGGTATTAATCTGCAGTTTACGGGCGGAAAGGATCACCCCGGTCAGGAACAGCGCGGCAGCGGTTGCCGACAGGCCCAGCGGCTTAATGGAGGCCAGCAGCAGCTCCGGCATTTTAATACCGATCGCCGACAGTACCACGCCCAGCAATGGGCCAAGCACAATCGGTTTTTTCACCGAGCGCCACATCAGGACCGGCAGCATCGCCAGCGTGGAGCCGGTATTGCCCCCGGCGGCGCGCGCTTTCTCACGCTCCAGAATCAGCAGGCAGAACGGGGTCATCAGGACGGAACCGCAGGCAATAGAGACGGCGACGGACAGGGACGTTGACGGGCCTTCACCCAGCACGCTGCCAAGAATGGGCAGGCCCAGCGCCGCATAGTTCGGCAGCGCGACGGTCAGGGTCAGCACGGCCGCATCCTGCGGGGATTTTTTAAAGACGCCGGTGGCGAGGAAGTAGATGATGGCGTAGGTAATCCACATCGCCAGCGTTAACACCAGAATCAGCGGTGACTGGGCAATAATTCCGGCCCACGGCGTTTGTACCGTAGCGCTGAACAGCGCAGCGGGCAAAGCAAAATCCATTACGAAGATATTGAGCAGGGACACATTTTTGTTATCCACCATCTTTGCCTTACCGGCCCAGAATCCCAGCAGCATGATGACAAAAATCGGTGCTAAAGCATGAACAATTACGTAAGTCATAAATCACCTGTAGTTAAAAGATATAGCACTGGCGCGATGATGATTATTTTCGGACGTAGCCTCCCCGTGGGCGCAGCACGTGCGCCCAAAAAGGCCGGTCCGGCAGGTCTCTCTTTTACTTACCAGCTCGCACGCATACGTTCACGTACGAGGGACGAGCTGCGGCGAATGTCTGCGCCAAGTCGGTTTTTCAGGGTGTTGTCCTGACGGGCATCCTGGATGGCCTGCCGCAGCACGCTGTTCACCTGCGTCAGATCGTCGGCGGATGGCGCATCCGGGTTGCTGATGTTCAGCAGATCGGAAAGCAGCCCCAGCGTGGCGTAGTTGCTGATGTCATAGGCCATCGGCGGGATAGTGGCGGCCAGCTTTTCCAGCGCCTCTACGGTGCGCAGCGTAATGCGCGCCGCGGACGCTTTCCCCATCGCGTGGATCAGCACGCCGGGATCGTTAAAGGCGATCAGCTTGTTAGCCTGATAGCCGTGTGCGAGAAACGCGCCGGACATCGCTTTACCGACAATAAGGCCAATCACCGGGTGTCCGGCAAGGCGAGCATTGGCATAGGCACCTGCGGCACCGGCTAAGGCCTGGTGGATCCCAAAGCCCTCTTCACGGCGTCCATAGGCCTGGCTCGGGACATCGATCACCGCGATAATCGGGCGCTTAACGGCTTTGTCTGAATCGGCAGCAACGGTTTCGCTCACCACTTTAGCCAGCGTCCAGCCCTCAAGCAGGCCGACTTCGCCGCCCGCAGCGCGCGGATAGTGGTTGTTTGCATCCGGCACCACGGCAATAAAGCGCGCGGACTCACCGTTCAGTTGACTGTCAGCAACCTGAACGGATGCACATATCCCATCCAGACGGGTCGCATTCGGCGCCAGTTTTTCCAGCCACAGGGTGCCGCGGCTTACTGAATTATTCATGCTTTTTCCTCCCGGGCAAACAGCGCCTGAATGTGCGCTGAATCGGCCTGTATACGGGTGTCGAACTGGGTCAGTCGTTGCAGATACCAGTCGTAGTTATCCGTGCGGTGTCTGGCCGGTACGCCTTTGGCAATCGCCTCGTTCATCGCCTGCTTCACGGCATTGATACCGTCGCCAACCAGCGCATCCACCAGCCCGCTCTGATAGCGAACTTCGCCACCGGTCATACTCCAGATAAACGGACGGTCGCGGGAGTCGTACTCTTCGATACCGGCTTCCTGTTCAATAACCTGCGGTCCGTTCAGGCCCAGACGCGCTTCGCGGGTCACAATCAGGTAGCTGCACAGGGCGGCGGCGATAGACATCCCACCAAAGCACCCTACGGTCCCGGTGACGATCCCGACCACCGGCGTATAGCGACGTAAATCGACAATGGCCGCGTGAATATCGGCGATAGCCGCCAGGCCAAGATTGGCCTCCTGCAAACGTACGCCGCCGGTTTCAAGGCTCAGCACCGCCTGGGTTGGAATACCGTTACGGTTATCTTCCGCCGCCAGCTCCAGCGCCGCCGCCATTTTGGCACCGGACACTTCACCCATGCTGCCGCCCTGGAACGCCCCTTCGATAGCCACGACAACCGCTGGCTGACCATTGAGGGTCCCTTTTGCCACCACCATGCCGTCATCCGCCTGCGGGACAATGCCCTGCGCACCCAGCCACGGGGAAACGATCCCGTCAAACGGGTCCAGCAGTTCGCGGTAGCTGCCGCTGTCCAGCAGTGCCTGCGCGCGCTGGCGCGCTTTTAACTCAATAAAACTGCGGTCATCACGCATAGTTCACCTCTTCGAAGACCTGTTCGATACGGATGCGTGCAACGCCGGGCGTTGCGCCAAAGTCGTGGATGGTCAGACGGCCCGCAGGCAGGCTGCTGACGGTGGCAAGGCGCGTAAACAGCGCTTCCCATCGTCCGCGGCTGTTATCCACAGAGGTGGTAATATCGATGGTCAGCGTCTGCCCCTGGTCGGCGGTGAATAACACCTCCATATCCCCGGAGCCGACAACGCCAGCCAGTGCTTTGCCGCTTAGCGTGCGGCTGGCGGGCATAGCGATCGTAATCTTTTCCATAACATCCTCTTAATTCGGTAAATTGGGCGTTGCTATGCGGTCGAGAAACAGCGTGGCGGCCAGTAAATCTGCCGCGCCGCCCGGTGAAGCATTCAGCCTCAGCATCTGCGCATCGAGCCGGGCCAGCGCCTGCCGTCCTGCCGCACAGACGCTACCGCCCGCCTGCAGGACGGCGCGCGCACCGTTTTGCATCATCAGAAGTCCATCCATCCCGGCGCGGGAGAGTACGCAGGTATCGCTGAGTGAGGTCATAATGGCCATCAGCGCATCGATCCTCGCCTGCGCTTCGCTGGCACCGTCGCGACGGCTACGCTGCAATTGCGGTAACGCAAGCTTCATCACATGCGGAAAGGCCTGCTGCGCCTCCTCACGTGCGCCCGGCACCCGATAACGGTGGGTGGCACGCAGTCCCTTACTAAACACTTTCGGGGCCGCATCATCCGGCAGCCCGGCAAGCTGTGCTGCCGTGGCGGTAATCGCCTGAGCCATTCCGCTGCCACCGAGCATTGCGGTAGCACTAACCAGCAGGCCCAGCGCCCAGATTGCGCCACGGTGGGTATTCACTCCGCCGGTTGCCGCCATCATCTGCTGCTCGCCTTCTCGCCCCAGCCGCCCGATAGTCTGGCGGAGGGCGATATCGACCGGTCGCTGCCAGCTTTGCTGCGCCAGGTTCTGAAACGTGGGGGTCAGGCTGTGCGCGGACGTTTCCATCAGTGACAGCGTCAGGTCGTGGTGCGCCCCGTTCCCCCGACTGTCCACCAGACCGGGCTTCGGGCTTAAATGTGCTTCGTCAATCAGACATTGGGTGGCGGCTCGCGCCAGCCATTCGGCACCGCCCTCGGCCTGAATCTGTGGCAGAAGTTTCATTACCAGCTCCGGAATTTCGCAGGTGGGTTGTAGAGACCGTCAGACCACTCCACGAGGTCAGAGACGCTGCTGGCCGCCAGCAGAGAGCGGGTGGCGTCGGTACGACGGATACCCATATCTTCCGGGTAGGCGACTTTGCCGCTCTGACGCAGCTCAGCAACGCGCTTCGCATCAACGCCCAGGCCGATATCGGTGATCCCGGCAACCGCGGCAACCATCGCCCGACGCTCTTCCAGGCTGTCAGCGCGATAGAGCCGGGCAATCCCCTCTTCGGTCAGCACGTGCGTCACGTCATCGCCATAGATCATCACGGGTGCCAGTGGCATCCCGGTGGACTTCGCGACGTCGACCGCATCGAGTTTCTCAACGAATGTCGGTTTCACGCCGGCCTGGAAGGTTTCCACCATCTGCACCACCAGCTTTTTACCGCGCTGCATCGGGTCCGGCTCGTTGATCATATTCAGCCAGGCCGGTGTCGCATGGCGACGGCCGTGCGGATCGTGGCCCATATTCGGTGCACCGCCGAAACCGGAAAGGCGTCCGCGGGTCACGGTAGAGGAGTTCGCCAGGCCATCAACCTGCAGCGTGGAGCCAATAAACATATCCACCGCATACTGACCGGCCAGCTGACAGAAGGCACGGTTAGAGCGCATGGAGCCGTCGGCACCGGTATAGAAAATGTCAGGACGAGCGCGGATGTACTCTTCCATCCCCAGCTCGCCGCCGAAGCAGTGCACGCTCTCCACCCAGCCGCTTTCAATGGCGGGGATCAGCGTCGGATGCGGATTCAGGGTCCAGTGCTTACAGATTTTGCCTTTCAGGCCAAGCTGTTCGCCGTAGGTCGGCAACAGCAGCTCAATGGCGGCGGTGTTAAACCCGATCCCATGGTTCAGGGACTGTACCTGATGCTCAGCGTAGATACCCTTAATGGCCATCATCGCCATCAGAATATGCTCCTGCTTGATCAGACGCGGGTCGCGGGTAAACAGCGGTTCGATAAAGAACGGCTTATCGGCAACGACCACGTAGTCAATCCAGGAGCCGGGAATATCGACGCGCGGTAGGTCGGTTTCGTCATCGACCAGCTCATTCACCTGGGCAATCACAATACCGTCGCGGAACGCGGCCGCTTCCACCAGCGCCGGGGTATCTTCGGTACTCGGTCCGGTGTAGAGGTTACCTTTTCGGTCAGCTTTATAACCGGCGATCAGCGCCACGTTAGGTGCCAGATCGACGTAGAGGCGAGAGTAAAGTTCGATATAGGTGTGGATGGCGCCGATTTCCAGCAGGCCATCTTCCAGTAGCTGCGAGATACGCAGGCTCTGGGTGCCGGAGAAGGAAAAGTCCAGCTTGCGGGCGATCCCTTTTTCAAAAATATCCAGGTGCTCGCTGCGTCCGACGCTCGGCATAATCATATGCAGGTCGTGCACTTTTTGCGGGTTCACTTCCGCCAGCATGCGGGAGAGAAAATCCGCCTGCTTCTGGTTATTCCCTTCCAGTACTACTCTGTCGCCGGGGGCGAGCAGTTTTTCCAGCATCGCCACAAGGTCGCCGGTCGGCAGCACCTTGCCCTGCACGGGAACGGACGCCATGCGCCGCTGTTTTTCCGTGCGACGCGTGTTCCACACTCGCGCTGGGGTTTGCGCAGATAACATTATTTACCTCCTGATTCAGCACATCATTTTGATTTGCTTAACGCTAAAACAAGTGTGCGCCGCGCGGGAAAAAGCATCAATTAATCCCGCGACACAATCATTAGCCTGAGAGTAATAATCAAGGTAACAAAAATGTGAGATAGATCAGGAAAGGATCAGTTAAAAGGAGGTATGCACAACAAACGACAATCAATGCTGTTTTTTGCGTGCAATGCCGCAAAATCATCAACACCGTCGCCAACAAGCGTTATAGTAATGCGCGAATTCATCAGATAGCATCGCACAGAATATGGCCCAGATTACCCCTGTAGACCTTCCCCTTTCCGCCGAGGACAGCCAGGCTTTTCGCCCTATGGCTGGCTTGCGCAATCGTCATCTGCAAACTATGCTGCCGCGCATTCTGCGCCGCCGTCTGCAGTTCACACCGCACTGGCAGCGCCTTGAACTGCCGGATGATGACTTTGTCGACCTGGCGTGGAGCGAAGATCCGCAACAGGCAAAGCACAAATCCCGGCTGGTGGTTTTTCACGGGCTGGAGGGCAGCCTGCATAGCCCTTACGCGCACGGCCTGATCCAGGCCGCAAGCGAGCACGGCTGGCTGGGTGTGGTGATGCATTTTCGCGGCTGCAGCGGTGAACCCAACCGGCAGAAGCGCATTTACCATTCGGGTGAAACGGAAGACGGAACCTGGTTTCTGCACTGGCTGAAGCGCGAGTTTGGCGATGCGCCAACCGCCGCCGTCGGCTATTCACTTGGCGGCAATATGCTGGCCTGTCTGCTGGCGAAAACCGGCAGCGAGGCGCCGCTGGATGCGGCGGTCATTGTCTCCGCGCCCTTCCTGTTGGAAGCCTGCAGCTACCATATGGAGAAAGGGTTCTCCCGCGTCTATCAGCGCTATCTGCTGAACCTGCTTAAGGCTAACGCCACGCGTAAGCTAAAAGCCTGGCCAGGCACGCTGCCCGTCGATTTGCCGCAGTTAAAAAAGGTGCGTCGGCTGCGCGAATTTGACGATCTTATCACTGCCCGCATTCACGGTTTTAGCGACGCTATCGACTACTATCGCCGCTGTAGCGCCCTGCCGCTGCTGAATCAGATCGCCAAACCGACGCTGATTATTCATTCGAAGGACGATCCCTTTATGGACAGCCAGGTGATCCCCGATATCGCCACGCTACCACCGCACGTAGAGTATCAGTTGACCGAACACGGCGGCCACGTAGGCTTTGTCGGCGGCACGTTGCGCCGCCCGAAAATGTGGCTGGAAACCCGAATTCCGGACTGGCTGACGCGCTATCTGGGACAAACGAAATGATCGTTCCCTGGCAAGATCTCGCCCCCGAAACGCTGGATAGCCTGATTGAAAGCTTTGTCTTGCGCGAAGGCACTGATTATGGTGAACATGAGCGTTCGCTTGAACAAAAGGTGGCCGATGTGAAGAGTCAGCTGCAACGCGGCGAAGCCGTGCTGGTGTGGTCGGAACTGCACAAGACGGTCAATATTATGTCACGGACGCAGTTCCGTGGCTGACGATACGGGCAATCACTCAGGATTATAGCCAGCTGCCGGGCAACCTGAAGGATGATATGTCTATACTCAATCTCACCGCCTTTCAGGGAGTTGTTCGTTATGTCTGCCAAACACCCGGTGATCGCCGTGACCGGCTCCAGCGGCGCGGGCACCACTACCACCAGCCTCGCATTCCGCAAAATTTTTGCCCAGCTCAATCTTCATGCCGCTGAAGTTGAGGGCGACAGCTTTCATCACTATACCCGTCCGGAAATGGATATGGCAATCCGCAAGGCGCGGGATCTTGGCCGTCATATCAGCTATTTCGGCCCGGAGGCCAACGACTTTGGCCTGCTGGAACAGACCTTTATCGAGTACGGCAACAGCGGGACCGGCCAGGCGCGAAAGTATCTGCATACCTATGATGAAGCCGTGCCCTGGAACCAGGTGCCCGGTACCTTTACGCCCTGGCAACCGCTGCCGGAGCCGACGGACGTTCTTTTCTATGAAGGACTCCACGGCGGCGTGGTGGACGATCGTCATGATGTGGCGCAGCATGTGGATCTGCTGGTCGGCGTGGTACCTATCGTTAACCTGGAGTGGATCCAGAAACTGATCCGCGATACCAGCGAGCGCGGCCACTCCCGGGAAACGGTGATGGACTCGGTGGTGCGGTCGATGGATGACTATATCAACTACATTACGCCGCAGTTCTCGCGCACGCATATCAACTTCCAGCGCGTGCCAACCGTTGATACCTCCAATCCGTTCGCCGCCAAAACGATCCCCTCGCTGGATGAGAGCCTGGTGGTGATCCACTTCCGCAATCTGGAAGGTATCGACTATCCCTGGCTACTGGCCATGCTGCAGGGCTCATTCATTTCTCAGATGAATACACTCGTGGTGCCGGGCGGTAAAATGGGGCTGGCGATGGAGCTGATTATGACGCCGCTGGTGCAGCGGCTGATGAAAGGCAAAAAAATTGAATAGTGGAACAAGCCCGGCAGCATCGCGGCTTACCGGGCTTGATTGTCGTTTAGCCTTCCACCACTTCGTAAGAGTGGGTGATATTGACGGCCTTCTCCAGCATCAGAGCAACGGAGCAGTATTTCTCCGCAGATAAATCAACCGCTCTGGCAACAGCCGCATCCGGCAGCGCTGTCCCCGTAACGACAAAGTGCAGGTTGATATGGATAAAGAGACGCGGTGCCTCTTCACGCCTCTCGGAGGTCAACTTCACTTCGCAGTCGTTGACCGTATGACGCCCCTTTTGCAGAATCGACACGACGTCGATCGCACTGCATCCACCGGCGGCCATCAGCACCATTTCCATCGGGCTGGGTGCCTTATCACCCGAGTTGCCGTCCATCAGGATCTGGTGTCCGGAAGCCGACTCGCCCAGGAAGGTTAACCCCTCAACCCATTTCACACGCGCTTGCATAATATTCACTCCGGATTCTCAACTTTCCCCACAGATTACGCGTACATAACAAAACTCGCAACGGAAGACGACCTGCGTCATGCTGAAGCGAGACACCAGGAGACAGGCGGCTAAAGCTATGCTAAAACAGTCTCGATGCAACGGTAACTCATCGAAGATTTGCATGTATGCAGAGGACACCACATTACAGGCTGCTGAGGATCTGACAGCCATCTTCCCAGGAATCGGGAAGTATACGATTGCAACCCCAGAGACGGTACCTTACACCTGACTCTGGAGACCGCTTATAACAGAGGATAACCGCGCATGGTGCTTGGCAAACCGCAAACAGACCCGACTCTCGAATGGTTCTTGTCTCATTGCCACATCCATAAGTACCCGTCAAAGAGCACGCTGATTCACCAGGGTGAAAAAGCAGAGACGCTGTATTACATCGTTAAAGGCTCAGTGGCAGTGCTTATTAAGGATGAGGAAGGAAAAGAAATGATCCTCTCTTACCTTAACCAGGGCGACTTCATTGGTGAATTAGGCCTGTTTGAAGAGGGTCAGGAACGCAGTGCATGGGTTCGTGCTAAAACCGCTTGTGAAGTAGCTGAAATTTCCTATAAAAAATTCCGTCAGCTGATCCAGGTAAACCCGGATATCTTAATGCGACTCTCCTCGCAGATGGCCCGCCGCCTGCAGGTCACCTCTGAAAAAGTGGGCAACCTCGCCTTCCTGGACGTTACCGGTCGCATCGCGCAGACGCTGCTGAACCTGGCAAAACAGCCGGACGCAATGACCCACCCGGACGGAATGCAGATCAAGATCACCCGCCAGGAGATCGGTCAGATCGTCGGCTGCTCCCGCGAAACCGTAGGTCGTATTCTGAAAATGCTGGAAGATCAAAACTTGATCTCCGCACACGGCAAAACTATCGTCGTCTACGGCACACGTTAAGCCTGCAATGAAGCGGCGCGTTACTCAGTAATGCGCCGTTTTTGTTTATTCCCATGTGGCGCAGGCTGATTTACCATTCGGAAATCAACTACGCACTGCGACAAACGCTGGTGCTCTGTTTGCCCGTGGCCGTTGGTCTGCTGTCTGGCCATCTGCAGCAAGGTTTGCTGTTCTCGCTGGTTCCCGCCTGTTGCAATATCGCGGGTCTTGATACCCCACATAAGCGCTTCTTTAAGCGACTGATCGTTGGCGCGTCGCTGTTTTGCGCCAGCAGCCTGGCGATACAGCTGCTGCTGGCAGAGGCGATCCCATTACCGGTTATCCTGTGTGGTATCACACTGCTGCTCGGCGTAACCGCTGAGATTAGTCCTCTGCACGGCAGGCTCCTGCCTGCTTCTCTGATTGCGGGTATCTTCACGCTGAGCCTGGCGGGCAATATGCCGCTCTGGGCACCGCTGCTGATCTATGCGCTCGGCACCCTCTACGGTCTGTTTAACTGGTTCTGGTTCCGGCTGTGGCGCGAACAGCCGCTGCGGGAATCCCTGAGCCTGCTCTACCGTCAGCTGGCGGATTACTGTGAAACCAAATACAGCCTGCTGACCCAGCATACCGATCCGGAAACGGCGCTGCTGGCGCGCCAGCAGAAAGCGGTCGATCTGATTACCCAGTGCTACCAGCAGCTGCATATGCTGGCGGCCAGCCAGAACAGTGATTACAAATGGCTGTTGAGATCGTTCCAGGTAGCGCTGGATCTCCAGGAACATATCTCCGTCAGCCTCCATCAGCCTGGCGAAGTGCAAAAACTGGTGGAGCGCAGCCACGCCGAAGTGGTGATCCGCTGGAATGCGCAGACGGTCGCAGCCCGACTCCGTGAGCTGGCAGATGATATCCTCTACCACAGTCTCCCCACCCGCTTTACCATGGATAAACAGGCCGGCGCGCTGGATAAAATTGCCCGCCATCATCCTGATAATCCGGTCGGCCAGTTCTGCGCCTGGCATTTCAGCCGGATTGCCCGCCTGCTGCGCACCCAGCGACCGCTCTACGTCCGCGATCTGATGGCGGACAAACAGCGTCGTCTACCGCTGTTCCCGGCGCTGAAGAGCTATCTTTCGTTCTCCTCACCGGCCCTGCGCAACGCCGCGCGTATTTGTGTGATGCGGAGGGCAGCCTGACGGGCATGGTCCTGCATCTGCCGAAACCCTGGTGGATCCCGATGACCATTATGTTTGTCCACCCAGAATGGCTACGGCGCGACGCGGGTGCGTATTCTGCATCGTGCCGCAGGAACCCTTGCGGAGTTGCTGATTGCCGCCGCCACGCTCCATTTCCAGGTCAGCGAAGCCATTACCCTGACGGCGATGCTGGCCATCACGCTGATTAGCTATCTGATTATCCGTACCAGCTACGGCTGGGCGATGGTCGGCTTTACGGTGACCGCCGTGTACACCCTGCAACTACTGACCCTCAACGGGGATCAGTTTATTATCACCCGACTGATCGACACCCTGATTGGCTGCCTGACCGCCTTTGGCGGCGTGCTCTGGCTATGGCCTCAGTGGCAGACCGGTCTGCTGCGGAAAAATGCCCATGATACCCTCAAGGCAGATCAGGATGCGTTGCGGCTGATCCTGAGCGAAAACCCGGAAGCCACGCCGTTGGCATGGCAGCGGATGCGGATGCGGGTGAATCAGGCGCATAACACCCTGTTTAACCCCCTGAATCAGGCGATGCAGGAGCCGGCATTCAACACGCTCTATCTACAGGATATGAAACTGTGGGTCACCCATAGCCAGTTTATCGTCGAACATATTAATGCCATGACCACTCTGGCCCACGAGCATACGAGCCTGACGCCAGAACTGGCGCAGAGCTATCTGCAATCCTGTGAAATCGCGCTGCCGCGCTGTCAGCAGCGGCTGGAATATGATGAAGCAGGGGAAAGCGGGGACGTGAATATTATGGAAGCGCCGCAGACGCTATCCCAAGGTTCACTCAGCACACTGGAACAGCATCTGCAGAGGGTGCTGTCGCATCCTGGCACCATGCACACCATCTCGTCGGTGGCCTGGCGCGCAAGGCCGCATCATGGTATCTGGCTGACGCGGCATTTGCGACGTTAGGCCTTCACCACCGCCGCAACGGCGCGGGCAAAGCGCTGCAACCCTTCATCGATATCAACGGTCTCCACCACCAGCGACGGTGCAAAACGCATCACGTTCGGTCCGGCATTCAGCACCATCACGCCTGCATCGGCGGCGGCCATCAGGAAATCGCGAGCGCGTCCCTGATAAGCCGCTGCCAGTTCGGCACCGATCAGCAGGCCCATGCCGCGAATGTCGCTAAAAACACCATGTTCCGCGTTGATTTGCTCTAAATGGTGGACAAACTGTTGACGCTTGTGGTTAACGCCGTTAAGCACCTCCGGCGTATTAATGATATCGAACGCCGCACCGGCTACCGCACAGGCCAGCGGGTTGCCGCCGTAGGTTGAACCATGCGAGCCAGGCTGGAAGGCGCTGGCGATTTCCTGAGTAGTCAGCATGGCGCTAACCGGGAAGCCGCCGCCCAGCGCTTTCGCACTGGTGAGAATATCCGGCGTCACGCCGTAGTGCATATAGGCAAACAGTTCGCCGGTACGCCCCATCCCCGACTGCACTTCATCAAACACCAGCAGCGCCTGATGCTGGTCGCACAGTTCGCGCAGACCCTGTAAAAATTCAGGCGTCGCGGCAGTCACGCCACCTTCCCCCTGAATAGGCTCAACGACCACCGCGCAGGTGTGGTCATCCATCACCGCTTTGACCGCGTGCAGATCGTTGAAAGGAACGTGAATAATATCCGCCGGTTTCGGCCCAAAGCCATCGGAGTATTTCGGCTGGCCGCCTACGGACACGGTAAACAGGGAACGACCATGGAAAGCGTTATGGAAAGCGATGATTTTGCTTTTATACGGGCTGTGACGGGTGGATGCGTAGTAGCGGGCCAGCTTAAAAGCCGTCTCGTTAGCTTCGGTACCGGAGTTCATAAACACCACGCGCTCAGCAAAGCTGGCGTCAATGATTTTACGCGCCAGCCGCAGCGCCGGTTCGTTGGTAAATACGTTGCTGATGTGCCACAGGGTTTCTCCCTGGCTTTTCAGCACCTCCACCAGCGCCGGATGGCAGTGCCCCAGCGCCGTCACTGCAATTCCGCCTGCGAAATCAACATACTCTTTACCCTGTTGATCCCACACCCTGCTGCCCTTGCCCTTTACCGGAATAAACTCCGCCGGGGCGAAAATGGGCAGGATGACCTCATCAAAGGTTGCACGCGTAATTGCAGGTTGTTCTGTCGCCATGTCATTCCCATCCTGATTTATGCTGAAATGATAATGAAAATATAGTCACAAAATATGAATAAAAAATCACTAAATGGCAACCACTAACTGTCTAGCGATTGAGGAAATTTGCCAGCAACGCGTGACCCTGTTCGCTGAGGATGCTTTCCGGGTGGAACTGAACGCCCTCAAGATCCCAGTCGCGATGGCGGATCCCCATGATCTCCTGCGTCTCGCTCCATGCCGTTACCTCAAAGCAGTCGGGCAACGTGGACGGATCGATCACCAGAGAGTGGTAGCGGGTTACGGTCAGGGGATTATTCAGGCCAAGGAAGACACCCGTATTACCGTGGGTCATCGGAGAGGTTTTGCCGTGCATCACCTTTGCCGCACGTACGATGGTGGCACCAAAGGCCTGGGCAATCGCCTGATGACCCAGGCAGACACCGAGCAGCGGAATCTGGCCTGCATAGTGGCGGATCGCCTCAAGAGAGATACCGGCTTCGGTCGGCGTGCAGGGACCGGGAGAAATCACAATCTTTTGCGGGCCCAGCGCGTCTATCTGCGACAGCGTCAGCTCATCGTTGCGGCGAACGCAAACTTCAGCCCCGAGTTCGCAAAAATACTGGTACAGGTTCCAGGTGAAGGAATCATAGTTGTCGATAAGCAGGATCATGGCAGCTCCGGAAAAAGCAAAACCGCGCTAGTTTACTCGCTTTCCCGCTCGTCGTTTACCACCTTATCGAAGATCTCTTCCAGCGGCTGCAGCTTGCCCATCGCCCCACTCTGATTCGCCTGGCTCCAGGCTTCAGGATCGATCCCCTGCCAGTCCAGCACGTGACCCGCGTGGATCGCTAACTGTTCGAAGAAGATACGCTGCGCCAGACCGTTGCCGAGACGGAAGGGGTGCAAGACGTTAATTTCGCAATAGTAGTGCGCCAGACGAGTGATAAAGGTCGGGCGTTCCAGCTCAACGAGGTAGCGCTCCTCTTCCAGCGCCTGCATCAGCTCATTACCCTCTTTCTCGATATAAGCGAAATGGCAGAAGCGGGTATCTCCCTGGTAGATATCGACTTCACGAAACTGTCCGGCCCAGTCGAAAACATCCTGATAGAGATGGTGATGAATAGCACACAGATGCGGTAATCCCCGTACCAGCGGCCCAACCGGCATTGTCGCCGCACGCAGCGCCGTTAATTCATACGCCGCCTGCTCAAGGCGCTGCGCCTGGTGGATCCCCAGTCGGTTACGCAGCACGTTAAGGCCGGAGTAGAGGTAAGGGTCGCGTCCGTTGCCGAATTTATCGCTCATAGTGTCTCCTTAACGAGTCCAGCCGTTCCAGCGCCTCGTCTGCCGTCAGGGTCACCAGAGGAATATCGACACCTTCAAGGCGGCGACTGGCCTGAAAATTATGATTGCGCGTTCGTTCCCAGAGACGGGTCTTTTGCTTATCGGTAGGTATGTTCACGTTCGCCTCCCAGGTTATATCCGGATGTCACAAGTATAAGCAGCGATTCCGGGTTATGCAGGGAGACCAGGCGCGCGCGGACATGCTGGTCCGCGCGAGGAACAATTAAGGCAGGACTTTTGCGGACAGAATAACTATCGGTTTTGTCGGCACATTCTGGTACGGCCCGACGTTATGGCTTTGCGCCTGAGAGATCTTGTCAGCCACGTCCATCCCTTTCACAACTTTACCAAACACCGCGTAGCCAAAATCACGCTGTCCATGGTCGAGGAAGGCGTTATCGGCAACGTTGATAAAGAACTGGCTGGTCGCGCTGTCCCGATCGGCAGTACGCGCCATTGAGATGGTGCCACGCTCGTTACGCAGGCCGTTATCCGCTTCGTTTTTGATCGGCGCGTTTGGCTCACTCTGCTGCATCTGCTCGTTAAAGCCGCCGCCCTGCACCATAAAACCCGGGATAACACGATGGAAAATGGTGTTGTTATAGAAGCCGCTGTTCACGTAGCCAAGAAAGTTTTCTACCGAAATGGGGGCTTTCTGGGTGTTCAGCTCCAGCTCAATATTGCCGGCGGAGGTTGTCAGCAGGACATGAGGAGCGCCTTTCGCCGCCAGTGCGGAAGTGGACATGGTGGAAAGAGCGAAAACAGTTGCGACAGCCGCCAGAGTCAATTTGAGCATGTGGGTTCCTTTAACGAAGAACGGTGAACAAACGCGTGTCCTGATTGTAAAGAGCCTTCCCGTTCCAGGCCACCCATTTACCTAATTTTACCAACCTGAAACAGATGTAACCGGCTTACCGGCTGACGTTTTCAGCTGGTAGTTGTGATTTTTATCGCAATAAAACCTGCAACAAGGAAATATATTTCAAATTAAACTTTGCATCAGTCATTGTAATGACTAAAATCCGGCCACTTCCGGCGCTGTCAATGCGCTTTACACTTCTATTCACAGGCGAGTCATGACTAACAGCAATCGCATCAAGCTCACATGGATCAGCTTTTTCTCCTACGCCCTGACCGGGGCGCTGGTTATTGTCACCGGGATGGTGATGGGGAACATCGCAGAGTATTTCCAGCTGCCCGTTTCCAGCATGAGTAATACCTTTACCTTCCTGAACGCCGGGATCCTGATCTCAATCTTCCTCAATGCCTGGCTGATGGAAATTGTTCCGCTGAAAACCCAGCTGCGTTTTGGCTTCGTGCTGATGGTCGCGGCCGTTGCTGGTCTGATGTTCAGCCACAGCCTGGCGCTGTTCTCCGCCGCCATGTTTGTTCTCGGCCTGGTCAGCGGTATCACCATGTCGATTGGTACCTTCCTGATCACCCATATATATGAAGGTCGTCAGCGCGGCTCTCGCCTGCTGTTTACCGACTCCTTCTTCAGCATGGCCGGCATGATCTTTCCGATGCTGGCCGCCTGGCTAGTGGCGCGTACCATCGAATGGTACTGGGTCTATGCGGCTATCGGCCTGGTGTACGTGGCGATCTTTATCCTGACCTTTGGCTGCGACTTCCCGGTTCTGGGCAAGAAAGCCGCTCAGGAAAGCCAGCCGGTTGCGAAAGAGAAATGGGGCATCGGCGTTCTGTTCCTCTCTATCGCTGCACTGTGCTATATCCTCGGTCAGCTGGGCTTTATCTCCTGGGTGCCGGAATACGCCAAAACCCTGGGTATGAGCCTCGGCGAGGCCGGTAAGCTGGTCAGCGATTTCTGGATGTCTTATATGTTCGGTATGTGGGCGTTCAGCTTTATCCTGCGCTTCTTCGACCTGCAGCGCATCCTGACCGTTCTGGCGGGTATGGCGACCGTACTGATGTATTTGTTTATCACCGGCGCACCTGAGCATATGGCCTGGTTTATTCTGACCCTGGGCTTCTTCTCCAGCGCCATTTACACCTCTATCATCACGCTCGGCTCCCTGCAGACCAAAATCGCCTCGCCGAAGCTGGTTAACTTTATCCTGACCTGCGGGACCGTCGGCACCATGCTGACCTTTATCGTTACCGGTCCGATTGTGGCAACTCAGGGCGTGAAAGCGGCACTGATGACCGCTAACGGTCTGTACGCCGTGGTATTTGTCATGTGTCTGGTACTGGGCTTTGTGACCCGCCATCGCCTGCACGCTGCAGCGGCGAATCACTAAGTTATAACGCCCCTCTTCAGCACGAAAAGGGGCCGTTTCGCGTAAAGAACAGCTCTTCGCCGCCTCTGTCCGTCTGTATCCAGCTCTGCACAGGTGACAATCACCCTTCCCTGACGAATCGACCAGCGCACCGGCACCTGGCAGCGTACCGCCTCAAAACCGCTTTCCGCAGGTAAAATCACCAGACTGGCCGGATGGCCTTCGACGATACCGTACTCCTTCGCCCCGAAGGTGCGGGCACTGTTGTGGGTGATCAGCCGCAGGCCTTCATCAATTTGCCGGTAACCCATCAGCTGACAGACGTGCAGCCCCATATGCAGGACCTGGAGCATATTGCCGGTCCCCAGTGGATACCAGGGATCGAAGACATCATCGTGGCCAAAGCAGACGTTAATCTCCGGCGCCAGCAGCTCTTTTACCCGCGTAATGCCCCGGCGTTTCGGGTAGTCATCAAAACGCCCCTGCAGATGAATATTGACCAGCGGGTTGGCCACAAAGTTGATATCTGACAGCTTCAACAGGCGGAACAGCCGCGACGTATAGGCTCCGTTATAGCTGTGCATGGCGGTAGTATGGCTGGCGGTACCCGTTCGCCCATCTGCTCTTTTAAGGCCAGTGCCGCAACGGTTTCGACAAAACGCGACTGCTCATCGTCGATTTCATCGCAGTGAATATCCAGCGGCCGGTCGTATTTCTTCGCCAGCGCGAAGGCAATATGCAGCGATTCCACGCCATACTCACGTGTAAATTCAAAGTGCGAGATAGCCCCGACCACGTCGGCACCCAGCACCAGCGCTTTTTCCAGCAGTGCAGCACCGTCGGGATAGGAGAGTATTCCCTCCTGCGGGAAGGCTACGATCTGTAGCTCCTCAACCCAAGGTGCCACTTCCTGCTTCACCTCCAGTATCGCTTTCAGGGCGGTCAGCGTCGGGTCGGAAACGTCCACGTGAGTGCGGACATACTGAATACTGTTGGCTATCTGCCACTTCAGCGTCTGCCAGGCGCGAGCTTTGGCATCCTCATGGCTAAGCAACGCCTTGCGTTCGACCCAGCGCTCAATCCCCTCAAGCAGCGTGCCGGACCGGTTCCAGTTCGGCTCACCGGCAGTCTGGGTGGTATCCAGGTGAATAAGCGGCTCAATAAAACGGCGGCAGCGCCATGCCGCCGTGCGCGTTGAGCACTTCATAGTTCTCAGCCTGCGCGTCGCCCATCGGGGTAATCGCGCCGAAACGTCCTTTATTAATTGCTATCTGCCACAGTCCGTCGCGCTGCGGTAAACGCACGTTCTGTATTACCCAGAGCGGAGTTGTTGTCATCGATTTTCTCCTGTTTTCCGCTGTCAGGCAGACGGATGCTACAAACGCAAATTGCCTCTCTTTTTTGTACACAAAAACGGCAGACAGGAAAAGCCAGAGTTTTCCATAACTTACAAAACACTCATAAAATCAACGATATACTCATTAAGTGGTAGGCAAAGACGCACTTGATTTGCATCAATACCCCCCTTAGCTGAATCGTTAAGGTATAGGTATTAAAAGAGAAATCGAGGCAAAAATGAGCAAAGTCAGACTCGCTATCATCGGTAACGGAATGGTTGGCCACCGGTTTATCGAGGACCTCCTCGATAAAGCCCCGGCCAGCCAGTTCGCCATTACCATCTTCTGTGAAGAACCGCGTATCGCCTACGATCGCGTGCATCTCTCCTCTTACTTCTCTCACCACACGGCGGAAGAGCTGTCCCTGGTCCGCGAAGGCTTTTATGAAAAACATGATGTTAAAGTACTGATCGGCGAACGCGCCATTACCATTAACCGCGAAGAGAAAGTGATTCACTCCAGTGCCGGGCGCACGGTCTATTACGATAAGCTGATTATGGCGACCGGCTCTTATCCGTGGATCCCACCCATTAAAGGCTCTGAGACTCAGGATTGTTTCGTCTACCGCACCATTGAAGATCTTAATGCCATCGAAGCCTGCGCCCGTCGCAGCAAGCGCGGCGCGGTGGTCGGCGGCGGCCTGCTGGGCCTGGAAGCAGCCGGTGCACTGAAAAACCTCGGCGTCGAAACCCACGTTATCGAATTCGCTCCGATGCTGATGGCCGAACAGCTCGATACGATGGGCGGTGAGCAGCTGAAGCGCAAAATTGAAAGCATGGGCGTGGGCGTGCACACCAGCAAAAACACCAAAGAGATCCTTCAGCAGGGCACCGAGGCGCGCAAAACCATGCAGTTTGCCGACGGCAGCGAACTGCAGGTCGACTTTATTGTCTTCTCCACCGGTATCCGCCCGCGCGATAAGCTGGCAACCCAGTGCGGCCTGGCGGTCGCGCCGCGCGGTGGGATCGTGATTAACGACACCTGCCAGACCTCAGACCCGGATATTTACGCCATCGGCGAGTGCGCCAACTGGGAAAACCGCACCTTCGGCCTGGTCGCGCCGGGATATAAAATGGCGCAGGTCGCCGTGGACCATATTCTCGGCACGCCAAATGTCTTCCAGGGCGCAGACCTCAGCGCCAAACTGAAGCTGCTGGGCGTGGACGTTGGCGGTATCGGCGATGCCCACGGGCGTACGCCGAACTCGCGCAGCTATGTCTATCTCGACGAGAGCAAAGAAGTCTATAAACGCCTTATCGTCAGCGAAGATAACAAAACCCTGCTCGGGGCCGTGCTGGTAGGTGATACCAGCGACTTTGGCAACCTGCTGCAGCTGGTACTGAACGCCATCGAACTGCCGGAAAACCCGGATGCGCTGATCCTTCCGGCGCACGCGGCGGGCGGTAAACCCGCCATTGGCGTAGACAAACTGCCTGACAGCGCGCAAATCTGCTCCTGCTTCGACGTGACCAAAGGCGACCTGGTTGCCGCCATCAACAAAGGCTGCCATACCGTCGCCGCTCTGAAAGCGGAAACCAAAGCCGGTACCGGCTGCGGCGGCTGTATTCCGCTGGTCACCCAGGTCCTGAATGCGGAGCTGACGAAACAGGGCATCGAAGTCAACAACAATCTGTGTGAACACTTCGCCTTCTCCCGTCAGGAGCTGTATCACCTGATCCGCGTGGAAGGGATCAAATCCTTCGACGCGCTGCTGGCGAAATACGGCACCGGCTACGGCTGTGAAGTCTGTAAGCCGACCGTGGGTTCTCTGCTGGCCTCCTGCTGGAACGAGTACATCCTGCGTCCGCAGCATACGCCGCTGCAGGACACCAACGACAACTTCCTCGCCAATATCCAGAAAGACGGCACCTATTCGGTGATCCCACGTTCTGCCGGCGGCGAAATCACCCCGGAAGGGCTGATGGAGGTGGGTCGTATCGCCCGCGAGTTTAATCTCTACACCAAAATCACCGGCTCCCAGCGTCTCGGCCTGTTCGGCGCACAGAAAGACGATCTGCCTGAAATCTGGCGTCAGCTTATCAATGCCGGTTTCGAAACCGGCCACGCCTACGCGAAAGCACTGCGCATGGCGAAAACCTGCGTTGGCAGCACATGGTGCCGCTACGGCGTTGGCGACAGCGTCGGTTTCGGCGTCGAACTGGAGAACCGCTACAAGGGTATCCGTACGCCGCACAAGATGAAGTTCGGCGTCTCCGGCTGCACCCGCGAATGTGCGGAAGCCCAGGGCAAAGACGTGGGCATTATCGCCACCGAAAAAGGCTGGAACCTGTACGTCTGCGGTAACGGCGGTATGAAACCACGTCACGCGGATCTGCTGGCTGCGGATCTCGACCGCGACACTCTGATCCACTATCTCGACCGCTTTATGATGTTCTATATCCGTACCGCCGATAAACTGACGCGTACTGCCTCCTGGCTGGAAGGGATGGACGGCGGCATCGACTATCTGAAGAGCGTCATCATCGACGACAAGCTGGGCTTCGACGCTCAGCTGGAAGCGGAGATGACCCGTCTGTGCGCGGCGGTCACCTGTGAATGGACAGAAACCGTCGACGATCCGCAGGCACAGATCCGCTTCCATCACTTTATCAACAGTGCCCAGCGCGACCCGAACGTGCAGGTCGTGGCAGAACGTGAGCAACATCGTCCGGCGACGCCGTACGAGCGCATTCCGGTTACTCTGGTGGAGGAAAACGTATGAGCCAGTGGCACAATATCTGTCCGCTAAACGACATTATCCCGGCCACCGGCGTGTGCGCGCTGGTCGGCACTGAGCAGGTGGCGGTCTTCCGCCCCCGAGATGACGAGCAGGTGTTCGCCATCAGTAATATCGACCCGTTCTTCTCCGCCAGCGTGCTTTCCCGCGGCCTGATCGCCGAGCATCATGGCGAGCTCTGGGTTGCCAGCCCGCTGAAAAAGCAGCGTTTCCGCCTGCGTGACGGATTTTGCATGGAAGACGAAAGCCGTTCGATTGCCCACTATGACGCCCGGGTAAAAGAGGGCGTGGTCCAGATAAAAGCCTGATACGCGCGGGGCATCTTCCCCTCAGCCTGGACTTCGTCCGGCGCTATGTTTATGCCCCGGAGTTACTGCTATGCTAGCCAAAAAAAGCGAGCGCTCTCCCGGAACAGGCGACGCGTTATAAGAGGAAATGTCGTGGATCATTTACCCATCTTCTGTCAGTTACGCGATCGCCCCTGTCTGCTGGTCGGCGGTGGCGACGTTGCCGAACGTAAAGCGCGATTGCTTATGGAAGCCGGTGCCAGGCTAACCGTTAATGCCCTGGAATTTGCTCCACAGTTTGAGGTCTGGGCGCAGGAAGGGATGCTTAACCTGGTTCAGGGCCCATTCGATGAAACTCTGCTTGATCCCTGCTGGCTGGCTATCGCCGCGACCGATGACGATACGGTAAACCAGCATGTCAGCGAGGTAGCAGAAGCCCGCCGTATTTTCTGTAACCTGGTGGATGCACCGCGACAGGCCAGCTTTATTATGCCGTCGATTATCGACCGCTCTCCGCTGATGGTCGCCGTCTCTTCCGGCGGCACCTCACCGGTACTGGCCCGTCTTCTTCGGGAAAAACTGGAATCCGTCCTCCCTCAGCATCTTGGTAAAGTCGCCCACTATGCGGGCCAGTTGCGCGGGCGTGTTAAAAAGCAGTTTGCCACCCTCAGCGAGCGTCGCCGTTTCTGGGAAAAATTCTTTATCAATGATCGACTGGCACAGTCGCTCGCCAACCATGACGAGCAGTCCGTCAGTGCCATTACCGATCGTATGCTCGGCGAACCGCTCGATCATCGGGGTGAAGTGGTGCTGGTTGGCGCCGGGCCTGGCGACGCAGGGCTGTTAACCCTGAAAGGTCTGCAGCAAATCCAGCAGGCGGATGTGGTGGTTTATGACCGCCTGGTTTCCGATGAGATCATGAATCTGGTTCGCCGGGATGCCGAGCGCATTTTTGTGGGTAAACGAGCGGGCTATCATTGCGTGCCGCAGGAAGAGATCAACCAGATCCTGCTGCGGGAAGCACAGCAGGGTAAACGCGTGGTTCGCCTGAAAGGTGGCGATCCCTTTATCTTTGGTCGCGGCGGCGAAGAGCTGGAAACCCTCTGCAACGACGGTATTCCATTCTCAGTAGTGCCGGGGATCACCGCCGCTTCCGGCTGCTCTGCCTATTCCGGCATTCCATTGACCCATCGCGACTATGCTCAAAGCGTCCGGCTGATTACCGCCCACCTTAAAACCGGCGGCGAGCTGGACTGGGAAAACCTGGCCGCGGAAAAACAAACCCTGGTGTTCTATATGGGGCTGAATCATGCCGCCACTATCCAGGCGAAGCTTATTGAGTGGGGCATGTCGGCAGCAATGCCGGTTGCTCTGGTCGAAAACGGCACCTCGGTGCAGCAACGCGTTGTTGACGGTAACCTGTCGCAGCTGGAAGAACTGGCCGGGCAGGTTGTTAGCCCGGCGCTGATTATCGTTGGCCGGGTCGTCGGACTACGCGAGAAGCTGAACTGGTTCTCAAACCATTAAGTTAACAGAGGCGCCAGCCGGCGCCACTGCGTTTCAGCCATATTAAAAACTGTCCCAGTTGCCCTCAGCGATCGCGGACACTTGTCTGGCTGGCGGGGTTCGTACCACCATTTCTGTTTTTTCTCCGCCCGGCTCCTCGACCTGAAATACGGCGACCGCATTTTCCAGTAAAACGGCCTGAGACGCCACGCCAGAAGCCGTTGTGGCCACTTCTTCTACCAGCGCGGCATTCTGCTGCGTGACTTGGTCCATCTGGCTAAGGGCTATCCGAATTTGCTCCACGCCGCTACTCTGTTCATTCGAGGCGACAGTGATAGTTTCCATTACGCTGGCAAAATGATTTACCGACGTGGCGAGCTGTTTCATGCTATCCCCCGCCTTGCCTGCGAGGGACACACCATCATGAATATCAATGGTGGATAGCGTCAGCAGACCACCAATCTCTTTTGCCGATGTCGCACAGCGCTGGGCAAGGTTACGTACCTCTCCGGCTACCACGGCAAACCCGCGTCCCTGTTCACCGGCTCGCGCGGCTTCAACTGCCGCATTTAGCGCCAGGATATTGGTCTGGAAAGCAATAGAGTCTATAATCTGAATAATATCGCTGACCTTCTGCGCATTCGCGTTGATGGTGTTCATCTTGCCCACCATCTCAGCCATCAGCAGTTCGCCCTGCTTCGCAATACCGGTGGCGGATTGCACCATCCCCCCCGCCTGCCGGGCGTTATCGGCATTCTGCTGCACCGTTGCGCTAATCTGCTCCATGCTGGCGGCGGTCTGGGTCAGCGCCGAAGCCTGTTCTTCGGTACGACTGGATAGATCCGTATTGCCTGCGGCAATTTCCCGGGAACCCAGGCTGATGCTTTCCGCCCCCTGCCGTACGCTCAGGATGGTGGCGGTTAGACCACGCTGCATTTTGTCCAGCCCCATATAGAGACGGCCAATCTCATTTTGCGACGTTATTTCCAGATAGTGTCGGAAATCACCACTCTCCATTAACTGGAAGTGCTCATTGACTCTGTTTAGCGGCTGAACCAGCAAACGTTTAATCCCAAAATGAACTAAAAAAAATAAAACCAGAGTTATAATTATGACAAAAACAAAAATTCCAACAAATATGTTGTACGACCTCTCAGCATTGCCGTGTTGCTGCTGATATTTCTCACCTGCAAAAGTAACGTAACGTCTGAATTCATTCTCGAAATCATCGCGGAGACGATTTTTTTCGTCCGTCATCCGCAAGATAGCATTGAGTGTTTCCTCACCGGACTTATCGTCCTCAAGCAACGCTATTTGCTGCTGAATATTTCCCTGCTGCGCGCTAAAACTTTTAGAAATAGTGTCGTAAAACTCAGGCGATGTATCCATCAGGCCAGGAAGTTCATTAAAGCGCCTTAAGTTTTCACCGCTTTCGATTAATTCCTTTCGGGCTTTCCTCATCGTCTGCTCAGAGGGTCTTGTCGTGGACGTTGCAAGCTGCAATATCGCATTATTTACATAGTATTGTGCCTGTAAGAGGCTATTTCTTGTGCGATTTAGCATAAACTGTTCTGCTGAAATAGCCCCCATACTATCAATACTGATATTACTGGATCGCAAAAATATAAAAGCGGTTGTATTTGTTACCAGCTGAACCATACCAAACAGAATCAGCACCAGAATCATACTGGTTGAAATCTTTATTCTATTAAACATAAAACCTCTCCATGATGATAAATACTCCCGAACAAACAGAGGGAATATAAACAACATCGGCAGGCCTGGCGCTTTTTTTATACGAAAACCAATATTTTTAAAATTAAATAAGAGAGATAATAAAATAAGAATAGGTCAACACAATATTAAGATATAAAAAAACCGGGAGAACCCGGTTTTTTTATTCATATAACATTATGGATGGGCAACAAAACCAATTGCATCATAGACTTTTTTCAGCGTTTCAGACGCGCGAGCGCGGGCTTTTTCCGCCCCGTCTTTCATCACCTGACGCAGGAAGTCTTCATCATTACGATAGCGGTGATAGCGCTCCTGCAGCTCGGTCAGCATGCCGGATACAGCATCGGCAACTTCACCTTTCAGGTGACCGTACATCTTGCCTTCGAAGTGCTGTTCCAGCTCGGCAATACTCTGTCCGGTCACGGCGGAGAGAATATCCAGCAGGTTAGAGACGCCCGCTTTATTCTTCACATCGTAACGCACGACCGGTGGCTCTTCGGAGTCGGTCACCGCACGCTTAATTTTCTTAATGACGGATTTAGGATCTTCCAGTAGGCCGATTACGTTATTGCGGTTGTCATCAGACTTGGACATTTTCTTCGTCGGCTCCAGCAGAGACATCACGCGGGCGCCTGACTTCGGAATAAACGGCTCAGGGACCTTGAAGATATCGCCGTAGAGGGCATTAAAACGGTTCGCAACGTCGCGGCTCAGCTCAAGATGCTGTTTCTGGTCTTCGCCCACCGGAACCTGATTGGTCTGATACAGCAGGATATCCGCCGCCATCAGCACAGGATAATCGAACAGACCGGCGTTGATATTTTCTTCATAGCGCGCGGACTTATCTTTAAACTGCGTCATACGACTCAGCTCGCCGAAATAGGTATAGCAGTTCAGCGCCCAGCCGAGCTGCGCATGTTCCGGCACATGAGACTGGACAAAAATCGTGCTTTTTTGCGGATCGATACCACAGGCAAGATAGAGCGCCAGGGTATCCAGCGTCGCTTTACGCAGGCTGGCCGGGTCCTGACGAACGGTAATAGCATGTTGGTCAACGATACAGTAGATGCAGTGATAGTCGTCCTGCATGTTGACCCACTGACGCAGCGCACCCATGTAGTTACCGATGGTCAATTCACCTGAGGGCTGTGCGCCACTGAATACGATGGGCTTAGTCATTATTCAATTCCTGATTTTCACTGTGCGGTAGCCCGAGAGCAGACAACAGATCGTTAAAGCGCTCAAATACGTAATCCGGTTCGCTGAGCGCAATCGCTTCGCCGTAATTATAGCCATAGGTTAACCCCACGGAGCAGCAGCCTGCGGCCTGAGCTGCCTGAATATCATTGCGCGAATCGCCGACGAACAGCAATTCCGCCGGGGCAAGGCCCAGACGCTCCGCGACCAGCAGCAGCGGCTCCGGATGCGGTTTCTTATTCTTCACGTCATCGCCGCCAATAACAACGTTAAAATAGCGTGCGATATTGAAAGCTTCCAGCAGCGGGGCAACAAAAGGCGTCGGCTTGTTGGTGACCAGCGCCAGCGGCAGGCCTTTTTCGTGCAGCGCGGCCAGGGTGTCCGCCACGGCCGGGAACAGAAAACTGCCCTCTTCCACGGTATCCTGGTAGTAACGGTCAAACAGTTTACGCAGCATGCGAACCTGCTCTTCCTGAGGAAGATCGGCATCGTCAACACCCGGTTTCCCCTGCTGCATACGCAGGCTGGCCCGCTGCAGGCGAGACCAGTTCAGGGCGCGCTCCATCAGAACATCGGCACCGTTGCCGATCCAGGTAATCACGCGGCTTTCGCCCGCCTGTGGCAGCTCCAGCGCGTAGAGAGCCATATCAACCGCGGCCGTCAGACCCGGCGCACTGTCCACCAGCGTACCGTCGAGATCGAAGACAATGCCGCGAATGCTCTGTAATTTATCCATGACTTACCTTCGCCAGCTCCTGTCGCATCTCATCAATAACGGCTTTGTAATCCGGATGGCCAAAAATAGCCGAACCGGCAACGAACATATCAGCACCCGCAGCGGCGATTTCACCGATATTGTTGGCTTTTACACCACCGTCAACTTCCAGACGAATATCGAAGCCCGAGGCATCAATACGCTGACGCACTTCGCGCAGTTTATCCAGCGTCTGAGGTATAAAGGACTGTCCGCCAAAACCCGGGTTAACGGACATCAGCAGGATCACATCCAGCTTATCCATGACATAGTCGAGATAGCTGAGAGAGGTCGCGGGATTGAAAACCAGACCGGCTTTACAGCCGTGCTCTTTAATCAGCTGTAGCGTACGGTCGACGTGTTCGGAGGCTTCCGGGTGAAAAGTAATGATGCTGGCACCGGCGGCGGCGAAATCCGGCACCAGCTTGTCGACCGGCTTGACCATCAGATGGACATCAATGGGCGCGGTAATACCATAGTCACGCAGCGATTTAAGCACCATCGGCCCAATGGTCAGATTCGGCACATAGTGATTATCCATCACATCGAAATGCACTACGTCCGCACCAGCGGACAGCGCTTTTGCCGTGTCCTCACCCAGGCGGGCAAAATCAGCCGACAGAATCGAAGGGGCAATCAAATACTGTTTCATCCGCATCTCCTTGAAAATTATTTTCCGGTGGGTGCAGGCTTATAGAGCGCCAGCAGTTCATCCACCGTTTTACGCGTACCACCGTTGCTACTGATGCTGCGTCTGACCTTCACCACGTTCAGCTTTGATGCAGGTTTGTACCAGATGCGCGTCAGGGCGGTATCGTGGTTAGAAATCAATACGGGGATCTGTCGCTTAGACAGCCCTTCAGCCAGGGCCGCAAGATGGGCCTGCTGTTCGAGACTAAAACTGTTGGTATGGTAAGCGGTGAAGTTAGCCGTTTCCGACAGCGGCGCATAGGGTGGATCGCAGTACACAACGGATTGCTCAACAGCACGGGCCATACTCTCAGCGTAGGACTCGCAAAAGAAAGAAGCATTCTGTGCTTTCTCAGCAAAGTGATATAGCTCGGCTTCGGGGAAATAGGGTCGCTTATAGCGGCCAAAGGGCACGTTAAACTCACCGCGTAGATTGTACCGGCACAGGCCATTGTAGCCATGGCGATTCAGATACAAAAACAGCGTCGCGCGGCGGAAAGGCTCCCGGGTCTGATTGAACTCCTGGCGCAGCTGGTAATAGACCTCGGCACTGTTGGTCTGCGGAGTAAACAACTCCCGCGAGGCGGCAACATAGGCGTCCGGCTGCGTTTTGACGATGTTATAGAGATCGATCAGATCGCTGTTGATATCAGCAAGGACATAACGAGAAAAGTCGGTATTAAGAAATACCGACCCTGCACCAACGAACGGCTCAATCAGACAGTCACCCTGCGGCAAATGTCGTTTTATATCGTCAAGCAGGGGGTATTTCCCCCCTGCCCATTTCAGAAAAGCGCGATTTTTTTTCATGCTGACTGCTTAGTTACACCTTCTCCGGCTGTGGAGAAAGCTCCGACAGCATCCTGCGCTTTATTATTCTGCCCAACCATTATTTCAGTTCGGCCTGGACCTGGCGCAAAGGCTTGGTCCACGGGTTTTTTGCCTGAACATCGGCAGGTAACGTCGAAACAGCACGTTTCGCATCGTCCTGAGACGCATACACGCCGCTAACCAAGACATACCACGGCTGGCCGTTACGTGTCGTCTGGTAGACGACATAATTTTTCAGATTCGATTTCTTCGCCCAGCTATTCAGGTTGTTGTAGTTAGACGAGCTGCTCAGCTGCAGCGTGTAGTGACTGCCGGGCGCTGATTTCAGCGCGTTGACATCACCTGCCATTGCGCGACTGGCGCTGACTGAAGATGTGGCTGCACTGGCTGTCGCCTTCGGTTGAGCTGCAGCAGTCGGTGCACTCGCTGGCGTACGCGCTGCTGGCGTCTCAGTCCGTTTCGGCTGGGTTGCAGCAGGGGCTTTCGCCGTGGACTGTGGCTTCGCCTCAATCACGGCATGTTGACGTCCCTGGGTTGCCGCCGGCTGGCGCAGCTGAGCGTCATTGCCTGCTGTGGTCTGGCGTGGTGCGCTACCGTTACGCAGCGACGCGACCGTAGCCGGTTCGGTCGGCAGCGTCGAATTGGCGACCACATTATCAAGCTGGCCCTGCTGCTGAGACAGCGCGCTGTTCAGATCGCCCTGCACTTCAACACGCTGCTGGCCTTCTGGTGCAGTCGCGGTCTGACCCTGAGTCGGGCTGGAGGCTATCGGTGGCAGAGAAAGATCCTGTGAAGGCTGGGAATCCGTCGCAGCGGGTGTTGCAGGTGCGGTCTGCTCGCCGTTGCTCCGATCTGTCGCAACGCTCTGGCTGCCAGCGTTCCCGGAAAGATCGATACTCTTCTCGGCGGTACCTTCGCTATTGTTAGCGGTCACCGGCGATTTCAGCGCCGAGCCAATACCGGCAATCAGCAACAGCAGCACCAGAATACCCACAGCCATCATCACATACTGGCGGGATGCCGGTTTACCGGCCAGGGCTTTCTTACGCTTAGCCGGACGGCGTTCAGTCTGCTCATCTTCGTCAGCGTAATCGTCATCCGCTTCGTCATACTCATCTTCACGCATCTTACGACCGCGCGCCGGGCGACGTTCATCGGCATCAAGATCAACATCATCAAAGTTGATCTGCGGTTCATTATTGCGATCGGAAACCTGACGAGAACGACCAGTACGACGATCGCTCGGATCGGGTTTCAGATCGTCTTCTGGTTTGAATTCATCCATTTAACACCCCACTAAAAGGCTTGTGCCAACAGCCATTGCACAGCGCCACAGTTAAAACACTACGTCTGAGCTTTTATCGTTACGCCTGCTGGCAATCCGCAATAGCGCCAAGAACGACTTCATGCGACACACCGCCGCGTACCTCGCTTTTCCCTATTCCCAGCGGCAGCACTAAACGTAGCTGACCCGCCAGAACTTTTTTGTCGCGCATCATATGGGGTAGATATGCCTGCGCGGACATCTCCTGCGGCCCGCTTACCGGCAAACCGGCACGCTGCAACAGGGTAATAATGCGCTGCGTCTCTGCAGAGGTAAATTGCCCCAGCCGCTCGGAGGCGCGCGCTGCCATCACCATACCGGCAGCGACGGCTTCACCATGCAGCCAGTTGCCGTAACCCATTTCTGCTTCAATAGCATGGCCGAACGTATGCCCCAGATTCAGTAAAGCACGTAAGCCGGTTTCTCGCTCATCGGCAGCCACGACTTCGGCTTTTAATTCGCAGCAGCGACGAATGCAATACGCCATGGCGCGTTCACCCAGGGCCAGCAGAGCATCCATATGCTCTTCCAGCCAGCCGAAGAATTCCGCATCCAGAATGATGCCGTACTTAATGACTTCAGCAAGGCCAGAAGCAAGCTCGCGGGCAGGTAAGGATTTCAGGCAGTCAAGATCGACAACGACGGATACCGGCTGCCAGAAGGCACCGATCATGTTTTTACCGAGGGGATGATTGACGGCGGTCTTGCCGCCGACGGAGGAATCCACCTGGGAGAGTAACGTGGTGGGAACCTGAATAAAGCGCACGCCACGCTGATAGCTGGCGGCGGCAAAACCGGTAAGATCGCCAACAACACCACCGCCGAGAGCAATCAGCGTGGTGTCTCGACCATGCGGTTTCTGTAACAACGCAGTGAAAACAGTATCCATCACCGCCAGACTTTTATACTTCTCGCCGTCGGGAAGAATAACACTATCAACCTTTACGCCCACCTGCTCCAGAACCGTCCGGACGTTGTCCAGATACAACGGCGCCAGCGTTTCGTTGGTGACCAGCATAACCTGGTCGCCAGATGAGAGTGGTAAGAAGGAAGCTGGATCGTTAAACAAACCAGCCGCGATGATAATCGGGTAACTCCGTTCCCCGAGAGTGACCGTAAGTCTCTCCATAACGCGACCTCTACCTCAGTTGCTATACCCGCTGGCGTTGATGTATTAAGCCAGAATTAGTTGCTTTCCAGCATGTGAATAATCTGGTTTGCGACCACTTTTGCGCTCTGGTCGTCGGTGCGGATAGTGACATCCGCAATCTCTTCATAAAGCGGATTGCGTTCATCAGCCAGTGCTTCGAGGACTTCACGCGGTGGCGTCTCTACCTGCAGCAGAGGACGTTTTTTATCGCGCTGCGTACGAGCCAGCTGTTTTTCGATTGTCGTTTCCAGATACACCACAACGCCGCGTGCGGAAAGGCGGTTACGAGTTTCCCGTGATTTTACAGAACCGCCGCCGGTTGCCAGCACGATGCCCTGTTTTTCCGTCAATTCATTGATGACTTTTTCTTCACGATCGCGGAAACCTTCTTCGCCTTCAACGTCGAAGACCCAGCCCACATCAGCTCCGGTACGTTTCTCAATCTCGTGGTCGGAATCGTAAAATTCCATGTTGAGTTGTTGAGCTAACTGGCGCCCAATAGTGCTTTTGCCGGCACCCATAGGCCCAACCAGAAAGATATTGCGTTTCTCTGCCATGTTTTTTGGTACTACTAAGACTATTCGTTAATAATAAATCCGCTCCGCGTATACCCGGCGTAGCAGGACATGAACTGAAACCTCATATGCGATAGTGCGAGAGTCAGACGAAAAATTATCTCAATACTCCGGCGGGTTTGGCAACTGAATAAATCACCGGTCGCGGGGGACGCGAGTTAACGAGATACGATCTGCCTTACCGACTCTCAAATCGGTTCCCCTTGTAAGCTAAATCCTTCCTCACGTCAAACACCTGAAGCGAGTCAGGCATAAAAACATAAGTCCGGACGATAAATTTAACGCTCCGCCACAAGACGCGGAGTGATAAACACCACCAGTTCGCGCCGCTGACGATCTTTCCCCTCATGACGGAACAGGCGCCCCAGCAAGGGGATATCCCCCAGCAGAGGGACGCGATCGTCAGCGATACTGTTCTTACGCTGAAAGATCCCCCCCAGCGCCAGGGTTTCACCACTCTTCACTTCGACAACGGTTTCAATTTCCTGCTTATCGATTGCCAGGGCCTCACCCTCGCCCTGCTTAAGCACCCGACCGGGCATATTCTGGCTGATGCGCAGTTTCAGCCGGATACGCTCTTTTTGCAGCACGGTCGGCGTCACCTCCATCCCAAGAACCGCCTCTTTAAATTCGACGGAGGTGGCAACGCTGTCGCCACGGGAAACCTGATAGGGTATTTCGCTGCCCTGTTTGATGCTGGCAGGCTGCATATGCGACGTCAGCAGACGTGGGCTGGCGATAATCTCTAACTGCTGTTTCTGCTCCAGAGCGGAGAGTTCCAGCGCCAGTAACCGTCCGTTAATCCGCCCGATATTAAACCCCAGCTGCGACGTAGCCGGACTGGCAGCTACCTCCGCGAAGAGCGTGGAGATCTTGCCTGCAGCGCTGCTTCCTTCAGCCAGTTGCCACTTCACGCCCAGCGCCTTCAGGCTGTTTTCATTGATGGTCACGATATGCGCCGCCAGCTCAACCTGTCCCACCGGCAGATCCATCCTGGCGACCCACGCCAGAAAGGCCTGTACCGTGGCTTTATCATCGCGGATCAGAAGTCGATTCATGCGCGCGTCAACCGTCAGCGTTCCCCGCGCGCTGAGTAATTTATCTCCCGCCTTTGCCAGCTCGGCAGCATCCGCATAGCGAACCTCAATGCTGTCATTCATCAGGGGCAGATTCTGGCGTTTTCGCGCCAGCTCTGCCGCCTCTCGGGCCTGCTTTTCCTGCTGTTTCGCCTGTGAATCGATGTATAAAATCGTGCCCTGCTGACGCATAACCAGCCCGGCACTCCCGACCACGGCCTGCAGCGCCTGGGGCAAAGGGACATCATGCAGCTGCAGCGAAAGCGTTCCCTTAATGCCAGGTGCGACAACCAGGCTCCAGGCGCCGATATCTGCCAGCGATTGCAGTATCTGAACGACAGGCGCCTCATCGACCGTCAACGACACCGGACGTGGTTTTGCTGCCTGACAGGGGGACAGAATCAATACTATCGTCAGTAAAAGTATCCTTCGTTTCATGTTTCAGACCCTCCCGTGGCCATCTCCAGCGTCCCGGAACACACCCGATACCCGTTGTAATCAGCAGTTCCTGCTCGGTTAACTGCAGTATTTGCCAGCCTCCGGGCAGCGGTGTTTCCGGCCAAACTCTTCGCCAGCCGCCAGTGGCATCACGCAAAAGACCAATTTGTCGCCCCTGGCTAATAATCACACCGTGGTAGCGCCACAGGGGCAGCTTTGCTATCCCACAGCGGTCTTCTGGCTGCTGGAAAGGGTCGCGTGCGCCCAGCAACACAGGCATCATCAGCGCGAAAAAAAGCCGGTACTTAACGTTCACGGAACGCCTCCAGATGCAGCGTAAAGCGCAGCTGGCTACCTTCTTCGGGTTGTATGGTAAAGGCTGTGGGCGTCATTTCCTGCTCCGCCAGTTGGTTAAACAGTGCGGGAAGCGATAACCAGCGCATCTCCAGCACCAGCTCTCCGCCTTTTTCATCGGGCTGCCAGCTGACCAGCGATGACTCTGTAGACTGGAAGTGCAGCGCCGAGAAAGGGGTTGCTAAAGTCGTCGCCTCCACGTTCTCACGCGACAGAGCCTTCTCCTGCAGCCAGAGCCGCCGCCGCTGCGTGCTCAGAGAGGCTATCTGCCGCTGAGCCTGCGCAACCTCCTCTTTTTTCACCTGCCAGGGTCCCAACAAATAATACGCGGCCCACAGCATCGCCAATATACAGGACGTACCCAGCCAGATAATCACCCGCAACCATGGCCTCAAACCTCGCCAGATATCAGGGTGCGGCAGCATGATCCGCTACTCTGTCGAGCTGGTAATGGAACTGCCAGCGCCCCTGCGTATCACGCTGCGTTTTTCCCACCTTACCATCCCGGAGTCCGGTAATCTCCCCCAGTGCAACGTCTAGCTGGCGCAAGTCGCTCACGGAAAGGCTATAGCCGGTCAGCCTCAGGATGCCCTGGCGGAACTCAAGTTGCGTCAGCCATATACGCTCGGGCAGTCGCCCGGCGATCTCAGTCAGAATATGTTGCCAGAGTCCTGTTTGCGCCCGCTGCTGTCGTCGGATCTGGATAGCGCCAGCCTGCTTCTGCCGAAGATCAAGTCGCTTTTGCTGCTCTGCAAACTGCCGAAGCAATCGCGTATTGGCATCCTGTATCACGCGCAGCGTCATACGGTCGGCATCCAGCAGCCCGTGCAACGAGAAGGCCAGTAGCCCCGTAACGACCAGGCTGCAGGTAAGCAGCAGACACCAGAAGCGCCAGAACCGACGTCGGCGCCGCTCGCGCCAGGGCAGCAGATTCACCCTTTTCGCCATCAGTCGTGCCCTCCCAGCGCCAGTCCGATAGCAATGGCGAACGCTTCACTCACCTCCGGCAAAGGTGGCTGAAGCCGGACAACGGCCTGCCAGGGATCAAAATGGCTGCACGATACCAGCTGTTCTTCACATAGATTCAGCCGTGCGGCCAGCTGTGAAAGCGCAGGGGCATCATGTCGGCAACAGCATCCCCAGCCCTGCTCCGTTGCCCACAGCCACTGCTCCCCGTCCGACCACGCCAGTGCACGTACCGGAGTGCCCGGCCAGGGCAGGAATTGCTGCAGGGCACAGGCGTCCGGGACGATCGCCGCAACCTGTAAATTGAGCTGCGCCGCCAGCGCCCGAAGTGGCATGATGTCCTGACGCTGCACGGCGGTAACATGGCAGCGCCGACCCGCATTATCTTCCACGTAGTCAACGCAGAGTGCATCCGATGCCATCTCCAGCGCCTGGCCCATGGCGTTTGCGATCCACCGTGCCTGTTGAGGTTCCCGCAGCACCATTGCCGGTTCGGGGAGCGTCTTTTGCAGCGTTCTTCCCGCGGGAAAAGAGAGGTAAATATAATGCTGCCACGGCAACTCTGTACGCCAGTCACGCAGCGCAGAAATCAGCGTCGTGAGCTGCACAATCTGCCCGTTTTCTACCGTGCCTTCTTCCAGCGGTACGCACCACCAGCGGCACAGGCGCCAGTGGGACTTGCTTCGCTGCAGCGCGACAATCGCTGTCTTATCTTGTTGAATATGAAGGCCTACCTGCCAACGCCTGAATACCATTTCTACGGCTCTCCTTGCCTGTCATCAAATCAACAGCTCTATCAATGCATCAGGCTTGCCTTTATACTACCGCGCAGCTGTTTATAAACTGCCCAATTAAAACCAGATGGGAAATTTCCGGTGAAGTTCGTAAAGTATTTATTGATCCTTGCAGTCGCTTGCATACTGCTGGGAGCGGGTTCGATTTACGGTTTGTACAAATATGTCGAGCCACAGTTACCTGATGTTGCCACGCTCAGAGACGTGCGGCTGCAAATCCCGATGCAGGTTTACAGCGCCGACGGCGAGTTGATTGCCCAGTATGGCGAAAAGCGCCGTATCCCGGTTACGCTGAGCCAGATGCCGCCAGAGATGGTGAAAGCCTTTATCGCCACCGAAGATAGCCGCTTCTACGAGCACCACGGTGTCGATCCGATGGGGATATTCCGTGCCGCCAGCGTGGCGCTGTTCTCTGGCCACGCCTCACAGGGTGCCAGTACCATCACTCAGCAGCTTGCGCGTAACTTTTTCCTTAGTCCGGAACGGACCCTGATGCGTAAGATCAAAGAGGTGTTTCTGGCGATTCGAATCGAGCAGTTGCTGACGAAAGACGAAATCCTTGAGCTTTACCTGAATAAGATTTACCTCGGCTACCGCGCCTACGGCGTCGGTGCTGCGGCGCAGGTCTATTTCGGTAAACCTGTCGAACAGCTCACGCTGAGTGAAATGGCGGTGATTGCTGGCTTGCCTAAAGCGCCGTCAACCTTCAACCCGCTCTACTCCCTCGATCGTGCGACTTCCCGTCGTAACGTTGTGCTGGCGCGTATGCTGAGCGAAGGCTATATCAACCAGTCTCAGTACAATCAGGCGCGCAGCGAGGCGATTGACGCCAGCTACCACACGCCGGAAATTGCCTTCTCGGCGCCATACCTGTCGGAAATGGTGCGTCAGGAAATGGTAAATCGCTACGGCGAACAGGCCTACGAAGATGGCTATCGCATCTACACGACCGTCACCCGCAAAGGGCAGATGGCAGGCCAGGATGCGGTACGTAACAATATCTTCGATTACGATATGCGCCACGGCTATCGCGGCCCGTCAAACGTCCTGTGGAAGGTTGGCGAACCCGCCTGGGACAGCGCCAAAATCCGTCAGTCTCTGAAAACGCTGCCAAACTACGGCTCGCTGATGCCGGCGGTAGTCACTGCTGCCGATCCACAGGAGGCGACAGCCACAATGGCAGATGGCAGTTCAGTCTCACTCCGTATGGAAGGCGTGCGCTGGGCACGACCCTGGCGTTCCGATACCCAACAGGGCGCAACACCTCGTCGGGTAACGGATGCGGTGCAGGTGGGTCAACAGATCTGGGTACGCCAGGTTGCCGATCGCTGGTGGCTGGCACAGGTGCCGGATGTTAACTCCGCCCTGGTCTCCATCAACCCGCATAACGGTGCTATTATTGCGCTGGTTGGTGGCTTTGACTTCAATCAGAGCAAGTTTAACCGTGCAACGCAGGCGCTGCGTCAGGTGGGTTCAAATATCAAGCCGTTCCTGTATACCGCCGCAATGGATAAAGGCCTGACGCTGGCCAGTATCCTGAACGACGTGCCAATCTCACGCTGGGATGCCGGTGCCGGTTCCGACTGGCAGCCAAAGAACTCTCCAGCAGAGTATGCGGGTCCGATTCGTCTGCGCCAGGGGCTGGGTCAGTCGAAGAACGTCGTGATGGTCCGCGCCATGCGTGCGATGGGCGTTGATTACGCGGCGGAGTATCTGCAGCGCTTTGGTTTCCCGGCACAAAACATCGTGCATACGGAATCCCTGGCCCTCGGTTCTGCTTCCTTTACGCCGTTACAGGTCGCTCGCGGCTATTCGGTTATGACGAACGGCGGCTTCCTGATCGATCCGTACTTCATCGCGAAGATCGAAAACGATCAGGGCGGTGTCCTGTTCGAAGCACGCCCTAAAATTGCCTGTGCCGACTGCGATATTCCGGTAATTTATGGTGAGACGCCAAAGGCGGACGTGCTGGAAAACCGCAATATGGAAGACGTTGCCATGTCGCAGGAGCAGCGTAATGCCAGCGTTCCTATGCCAAGCCTGGAGCATGCCAACCAGAATCTGGTGGCCCAGACCGGTGCACAGGAATACGCGCCGCACGTGGTGAATACGCCGCTGGCCTTCCTGATCAAAAGTGCACTGAACAGTAACATATTTGGTGAGCCAGGCTGGCAGGGTACGGGCTGGCGCGCAGGCCGCGACCTGAAACGCCAGGATGTCGGCGGCAAAACAGGTACCACCAACAGTTCGAAAGATGCCTGGTTCTCCGGCTACGGCCCGGGTGTCGTGACCTCGGTGTGGATTGGCTTCGACGATCACCGCCGCGATCTGGGACGCACGACAGCATCTGGTGCGATTAAAGACCAGATTTCCGGCTATGAAGGCGGCGCCAAGAGTGCACAACCTGCCTGGGATGCCTTTATGAAAGTCGTTCTGGAAGGCGTACCTGAGCAGCCGCTGACGCCACCGGCTGGCGTGGTGACGGTCAATATCGATCGCAGCACCGGGCAGCTTGCCAACGAGGGTAACAGCCGCGCCGAGTACTTTATCGAGGGCACGCAGCCGACCCAACAGGCGGTGCACGAGGTGGGAACAACCGTCATCGATAACGGCGAGACACATGAACTCTTCTGATCAAAAAAGGGCGCGAAAGCACCCTTTTCTTTGTCTGCAATTCACGTTGGTGAATTACAGCCTGCCCTGCATTTGTAGCCACTCACGAACCAGGAACAGCGCGCTGACGTTTCGCGCCTCGCTAAAGTCCGGATCTTCGAGCAGGTCCATCAGATGCTTCAACGGCCAGCGCTCCTGCACCAGGGGCTCCGGCTCATCGCCTTCCAGTGATTCAGGATAGAGGCCTTCGGCAATCAGGATATTCATTATGCTGGAGAAGTAGGACGGTGCCATGCTCAGTTTTTTGATAAACGTTAGCGAGCGTGCACCAAACCCGATTTCTTCTTTGAGTTCGCGATTCGCCGCTTCATGGATCGTTTCACCCGGATCGATCAGCCCCTTGGTAAAGCCCAGTTCGTAGGATTCGGTCCCTACCGCATATTCGCGAATTAGAATCAGATGGTCGTCGATAATAGGGACAATCATTACCGCTTCACGGATTGAGGGACGCATCCGCTCGTAAACCCGCCGCTCGCCGTTGCTGAACTCAAGATCCACGCTCTCCACATTGAAAAGTCGCGAACGCGCAACGGTTTCAACACTGAGAATAATCGGTTTTTTTAATGATTTGCTCATCATGATGGGATCTATGCTGTGAAAACTGGCAACATTGTGCGACATCCCGCACGGTCAGGGCAATGTGAATTGCATTCCATTTACATTTTTGCAACGGGAGAAAACCAATCTCTCATTTCTACCAGAAAGTCAATAGGTTGAAATAAAACCAGGAATTTCCTGATATTCCGTTGCATTGGCTTTTGCTACCCTTTTTTTATCTGCGGGATTCATGTAAATAAAACTCAAGTTTATTACCAAGCGTGCCGATAGCTATCTACGGGATCACGTTAACTTTAGTTCACGGTAAATGTGCAACCGACAACACCTGTAAGAAAGAGATGGGAAGAGCATGGGCACCTTTTTAATTGTTTTCGCTGCTATGCTGGCTTGCGTGTTGCTTGCAGGATGGTTGTACCGATACAGAACCAGCCATCGGCTTCGACTGCCTTTGCTTCATGCCTTTTCCGGTGCCACCACCCGTAAACTGACCCCGGAAGAACGCAGCGCCGTTGAAAACTACCTCGACACCCTGAGCAACCTGCTCCAGGTGCCGGCTTCGGGTGCCAGCGTGCCGCCGGTTGCCCTAACGCTCAATGCCCAGAGCAATATCGTGCTCTCTCTTACTCGCTCAATTACCCGCTACGGTATCTCCGCGGATGACCCCAACAAATGGCGCTATTACCTGGATTCCGTGGAAGTCCACCTTCCGCCGTTCTGGGAGCAATATATTACTGATGAAAACCGGGTCGAACTGATTCAGACCGATACGCTGCCGCTGGTCATCTCTCTCAATGGGCATACCCTGAATGATGATGAGCATGAAGCCCGCGGTTACGCGCTGGAGCTGACATCATCAACCCTGGCCTCTATTCGCGGAGAAGAGAGTGAGCAGATTGAACTGCTCAATATCCGCCAGGAAACCCGCGAAGAACACGCCCTGACCCGCCCGGATGGATTGCGGGAAGCCCTGCTGATGGTGGCGGCTTTCCTGCTGCTGTTTTTCTGTCTGGTTACGCCAGAAGTCTTCGTTCCCTGGCTGGCCGTCGCCGCCGTTCTGATGCTGGCTGCCGGACTGTGGGGCATTTTCGCACCGCCGGTGAAAAATACGCTGCGTGAAATCCACTGCCTGCGCGGTACGCCAAAACGCTGGGGGCTGTTCGGAGAGAACAACCAGGAACATATCAACAATATTTCACTCGGCATTATCGATCTGATCTACCCGCGCCACTGGCAGCCGTTTATTACCCAGGACCTGGGCCAGCAGACCGACGTTGATATTTATCTCGATCGCCATGTTGTCCGTCAGGGGCGCTTTCTGTCCCTGCACGATGAAGTCACAAACTTCCCGCTTCAGCACTGGATGCGTAGCCTGGTGATAGCCTCCGGCGCGCTGCTGGTCTCGTTTATGCTGCTGATTACCGTTCCGCTGGATATGCCGCTGAAGTTTACACTTTCATGGCTTAAAGGCGCACAAACGGTAGAAGCAAACAGCGTCTCTCAACTGGATAAAGCAGGCGTTCGCATTGGCGACACGCTGCGCCTGCAGGGAACCGGCATGTGTAATATTCACACGACCCCGACCTGGAATACGCGACCGGGTTCTGCGTTTATGCCGTTCGACTGTTCGCAAATCATCTGGAATGATGCGCCGCCTCTGCCGCTGCCGGAATCGGATACCGTCCGTAAAGCGACCGCGCTGGCCCAGACGGTCAATCGCCAGCTACATCCCACGGCGGAAGACGATGCGCAGGTCAACTCAATACTGCGTTCTACCGTTCAGAAATCAGGAATGGTCATGCTGAATGATTTTGCGGATATCGTCCTGAAAACGCAGGATCTGTGTTCCGCAGATGACGAATGCGTACGTCTGAAAAATGCGCTGGTCAACCTCGGTAACACTAAAGACTGGGACACCCTGACCCAACGCGCCAGCGCGGGCAAACTGACCGGAATGAATGTCCTGCTCCGTGCGGTTAGCGCCGAGTCGTTTGACAATCTGGTGACCACTTCCACCGCACCTTTCGTGAGGCGTGAAACGACGCGCGCGGCCCAGGCACTGAACAGTCCGGCACCCGGCGGCTTCTTGATCGCCAGCGATGAAGGTAGCGACCTGGTTTCGCAGCCGTGGCCAGCTATCAGCCTCTATGACTACCCGGCCCACGAGCAGTGGAGCGAGTTCCAGCGGCTGGCGGAAATGCTGATGCATACGCCGTTCAGTGCGGAAGGTATCGTAACGAACCTCTATACCGACGCCAACGGCACGAAGCATATCAGCCTGCACGGCATCCCGAATAATGCCGAGCTCTGGCGCTACCTTGGCACCGCCATTCTGCTGGTAACGATGTTCGCATGCGCTCTGTATAACGGCATCCAGGCTCTGAGACGCTATCTGCGCCAGCGTTCACGTATTGCCGAGATCCAAAAGTATTACGCCAGCTGCATCAACCCGGTTCTGCTCCCCTCGCAGGATAATCTGATGTAAACCACAGCACGGCAGGTTGTGCTAATCTGTCGCGCATTTCTTCTGTCCGGGGACTCCCATGCATTTTGACATTGACTGGCAGACGGTCGATACCGTACTGCTGGATATGGATGGCACGCTGCTCGACCTCGCCTTTGATAACTTCTTCTGGCAAAAACGGGTTCCGGAAACCTTTGCCGCCGCGCGAGGTATTAGCCAGCAAGCCGCGCAGGAATATATCGTCCAGCAGTATCAGGCCGTGCAGCATACGCTAAACTGGTACTGTCTTGATTACTGGAGCGAGTACCTGGACCTGGATATTCGAGCGATGACCACAGAGCAGGGACCGGGAGCGGCCCTGCGTGACGACAGCATCCCTTTTCTGGATGCGCTGAAAGCCTGTGGTAAACGGCGAATTTTGCTGACAAATGCTCACCCGCATAATTTAGCCGTGAAGCTGGAGCACACAGGTCTGGGCTCACACCTTGATTTATTACTTTCCACCCACACATTTGGTTATCCGAAAGAAGACCAGCGGCTCTGGCAAGCCGTAGTGGCAGAGACCGGACTTGATCCCCATCGCACGCTGTTTATTGACGACAGCGAGGCAATTCTCGATGCCGCCGCGCAGTTTGGCATTCGCTACTGTCTGGGTGTAACCAACCCGGATTCCGGTCTGGTGGAAAAGCACTACCAGCGTCATTCGGCCCTGAATGACTACCGTCGGCTTATTCCGCATCTGTCGTGAAGGAGAGGTCATGAATGAGAAACAGGAGCAGGCGGTACGCCTGGATAAGTGGCTCTGGGCAGCGCGTTTTTATAAAACCCGCGCGCTGGCTCGCGAAATGATTGAAGGCGGTAAGGTGCATTACAACGGTCAGCGCAGCAAACCTGGCAAAGTTGTTGAGCTTAACGCCATCCTGACCCTTCGCCAGGGCAATGACGACAAGACGGTGCTGATCGTCGGCATCAGCGAACAACGCAGGCCGGCCAACGAAGCCTCAACGCTATACGAAGAGACGCAGGAAAGCATCGAGAAGCGTGAAAAACTGGCCCTGGCGCGCAAGATGAACGCCCTGACAATGCCGCACCCGGACAGGCGACCGGATAAGAAAGAGCGCCGCGACCTGATGAAATTTAAACACGGCGATCGCGAATAGTCGCCGGTTCCCGCAAGAGAGAAAATTATGACTCAACACGATCAATTACATCGCTATCTGTTTGAAAACTATGCTGTGCGCGGCGAACTGGTGACGGTATCGGAAACCTGGAAACAGACCCTTGAGAACCACAGCTATCCGCAGCCGGTGAAAACAATTCTGGGTGAACTGCTGGTTGCGACCAGCCTGCTGACCGCGACGCTGAAGTTTGCCGGTGATATTACCGTTCAGCTGCAGGGCGATGGCCCGATGACGCTGGCGGTCATCAACGGTAATAACCATCAGCAGATGCGCGGCGTAGCGCGCGTTCAGGGCGAGGTGCCGGAAAATGCCGATCTTAAGTCCCTGATCGGCAACGGTTATCTGGTTATCACCATCACGCCGGAAGAAGGCGAACGCTACCAGGGCGTGGTCGGTCTGGAGGGCGATACCCTCGCCGCCTGTCTGGAGGATTACTTTATGCGCTCAGAACAGCTGCCGACGCGCCTGTTTATCCGCACCGGCGACGTTGACGGCAGGCCTGCCGCAGGCGGGATGCTGCTGCAGGTCATGCCGGCACAAAACGCGCAAACTCAGGACTTTGAACATCTGGCAACGTTGACCGAAACCATCAAGGCAGAGGAGCTGTTTACCCTGTCGGCAACCGACGTGCTGTGGCGTCTATACCACGAAGAAGAAGTTACTCTGTACGATCCGCAGGACGTGGAGTTTAAATGCACCTGCTCACGCGAGCGCTGTGGCGACGCGCTGAAAACGCTGCCGGATGAAGAGATCGACAGCATTATGGCGGAAGAAGGCGAAATTGATATGCACTGCGACTACTGCGGCAACCACTATCTGTTTAACGCGATGGATATTGCCGAGATCCGCAATAACGCTTCACCCGCCGATCCGCAGGTTCACTGATCCCCCTCAGGTACTCCAGGCGCTGCCACCCGGCGGCGCTTTTTTATGCCTTTTCCATCCTGATACAGATCGTATGCCGTGAAAGAGTTACGAAACTGAATTTCAGAGTTAAGCGATTACACTCACATTATCCCAGTTTTTTATGCCATCATTTAGCGAATTAAGAACATTTCCCACAAGCCATCGTTAAACCCTGCGATAATCTGCCCCCGTTCGTGATGCGAATCACAGTATTTCTCGTAAGCCGGCGCGTTGCCGATACGTAAATCTATGAGCCTCGTCGCGGTTAATCATCCCGGTAAAACCCTACAATTTCAGGCAGTACAATTCTGGCTAAGGAGCAGTGATATGCGTGTTAATAAGTTAACCCCGCAGGATCTCGAGGCTTATGGTATCCATGACGTGCAGGAGATCGTCTATAACCCTGATTACGATACGCTGTACAACGAGGAGATTAATCCGGACCTGGAAGGCTTTGAACGCGGCACAGAGACCGATCTCGGCGCAATTGCCGTCGACACCGGCATCTTTACCGGCCGTTCGCCGAAGGATAAATACATTGTTCGTGATGACAACACCCGCGACACCGTCTGGTGGTCCGACAAAGGCAAAGGCAAGAACGACAACAAACCACTCTCTCCCGATACCTGGCAGCATTTAAAAGGCATCGTAACCCGGCAGCTCTCTGGTAAGCGCCTGTTTATTGTTGACGCTTACTGCGGTGCTAACGCCGATACCCGTCTCTCCGTACGTTTTGTGACCGAAGTGGCCTGGCAGGCGCATTTCGTCAAGAACATGTTTATTCGTCCCGCCGAAGAAGATCTGGCCACCTTCAAACCCGATTTTATCGTGATGAACGGCGCGAAGTGCACCAATCCTCAATGGCAGGAGCAGGGGCTGAACTCCGAAAACTTCGTGGCCTTTAATCTTACCGAGCGCATCCAACTGATTGGCGGCACCTGGTACGGCGGGGAAATGAAGAAAGGCATGTTCTCGATCATGAACTACCTGCTGCCTCTGCGCGGGATTGCCTCAATGCACTGCTCGGCGAACGTGGGCGAGAAAGGCGATGTGGCCGTCTTCTTTGGCCTCTCAGGCACCGGCAAAACGACGCTCTCTACCGATCCGAAACGCCGTCTTATCGGCGATGACGAACATGGCTGGGACGATGACGGCGTATTTAACTTTGAAGGTGGCTGCTACGCCAAAACCATCAGGCTGTCGGAAGAGGCCGAGCCGGATATCTACCACGCTATCCGCCGCGACGCGCTGCTGGAAAACGTCACGGTTCTCGCCGATGGCAGCATCGATTTCGACGACGCCAGCAAAACGGAGAACACCCGTGTCTCCTACCCGATTTACCATATCGCGAACACCGTTAAGCCCGTCTCAAAAGCCGGTCACGCTACCAAAGTGATCTTCCTGACGGCGGATGCTTTCGGCGTTCTGCCGCCGGTTTCGCGCCTTACCGCCAGCCAGACGCAATATCACTTCCTGTCAGGCTTTACTGCCAAACTGGCGGGGACCGAACGCGGCGTGACCGAGCCGACACCAACCTTCTCCGCCTGCTTCGGCGCGGCGTTCCTTACGCTGCACCCAACGCAGTATGCAGAAGTGCTGGTAAAACGGATGCAGGCGTCCGGCGCCCAGGCCTATCTGGTCAACACCGGCTGGAACGGCACCGGCAAACGCATCTCCATCAAGGACACTCGCGCCATCATTGACGCGATTCTCGACGGCTCGCTGGATAACGCCGAAACCTTTACGCTGCCGATCTTCGACCTGGCGATCCCGACATCGCTGCCGGGCGTGGATACGCATATTCTCGACCCGCGCAATACTTACGTGGTACGGGAGCAGTGGCAGGAAAAAGCGGCCCAGCTGGCAACGTTATTCAGCGATAATTTTGAGAAGTACACCGACACGCCTGCAGGCGCGGCGCTGGTGAATACGGGGCCGAAGCTGTAAACTCCAGCACAATCAAAAAGACCACCTGAGGTGGTCTTTTTTTTAGCTCTCTTTCGCCACGCCGTTTTTAGGCAGTGCCGGTGTACGGTTTACCGGAACCGGTAGCCAGGCGCGGATGCACAGGCCACCGCATTCGCTGACGCCAAGCTCCAGCAAACCGTTATGGTTATCGACAATACGCTGAACAATCGCCAGCCCCAGACCGGTGCCGCTGGTACTGCGGGCGCTATCGCCACGGACAAACGGCTGGAACAGATGCTGACGTTGCTCCGGCTGAATACCCGGACCGTCATCTTCCACCTGGAACCAGGCGCGATTCGGTTCGCTGCCGCTGCTGACTTTGATCCAACCGTTACCGTAGCGCGCGGCGTTAACTACCATATTCGCCACGGCACGTTTGATGGAAAGAGGATGCATCCGCAGAAGGATGTCTCCAGGCTGCAGGCCGGTTTCTATTTCACGTTCATAGCCGCTTTCGGAAGCCACCACTTCGCCAAGAATGGCGTTAAGGTCGGCCAGCTCCATTGGCATCTCCTGCCCGGTGCGCAGGTAGTCAATAAACTGCTCGATGATAGCGTTGCACTCTTCAATATCCTTATTGATAGATTCGGCAAGGTAGCCATCCTCTTCGCCCATCATTTCCGTCGCCAGGCGGATACGCGTCAGCGGCGTACGGAGATCGTGGCTTACCCCGGCCATCAGCAGCGTTCGGTCATCCGCCAGCTGCTTCACACCGGCTGCCATATGGTTAAACGCCCGGGTTACCGAACGTACTTCTGACGCACCGTATTCCCGCAGCGGCGGCGGAATAATGCCCCGCCCTACCTGTAGCGCCGCGTGCTCCAGATCCACCAAAGGACGATTCTGGATACGAATAAACAGCCAGGCTCCGCCTATCGCCATCAGCATAATCGCCAGGGTATAGCGGAACAGAGGCGAGAAGTCGCCCTGGTGGATTTCCGTTAACGGCACGCGCACCCAGATGTTGGGTGACAGCCAGGTCTTCAGCCAGACAACCGGCGAGCTTTTGTTGACCTCAACGCGCACTTCCGTCGGGCCACCAAGCTGCTGCGCCATCTGCTGACTTAAAAATTCATAATGCTGCGCCCAGCGCAGGCCTGCGTCTTCCGCCGCCTCATCAGAATAGAGGGAGATGCCCAGCTCGCGATAGATTTCGCGACGAAACGCAGGCGGAACCACCAGCTGCGTGCCGTCCTCTAGCTGAAGTTTATCGGTCATCAGCATACGAACTTCGTAGGCCAGAACCTTATTAAACTGCTGGAGGCTGGGCAAAATCGCAAAGTTCAGCACCACCAGGTAGGTCGTCACCAGGCTGGCAAACAGCAGGCTGACGATCAGCAGCAGGGTGCGTGCAAACGAGCTTCGCGGCGAGAAACGCATTCGCCTCATGCTTTAGCGCCGTCCGGGACAAAGACGTAGCCCAGGCCCCATACGGTCTGGATATAGCGTGGATGCGCCGGATCCTCTTCCACCATACGGCGCAGACGGGAAATCTGTACGTCGATGGAGCGCTCCATCGCGGAGTACTCACGGCCGCGGGCAAGGTTCATCAGCTTATCGCGGGAGAGCGGCTCGCGCGGGTGGCTGACCAGCGCCTTCAGCACGGCAAACTCGCCGCTGGTTAACGGCATCGGCTCGTCTTCGCGGAACATTTCGCGGGTACCCAGATTGAGCTTGAATTTGCCGAAGGCGATCACGGCCTCTTCCTGTGACGGCGCACCAGGCAGCTCGTTGGCCTGACGACGCAGTACCGCGCGGATACGCGCCAGCAGCTCACGCGGGTTAAACGGCTTAGGAATATAGTCGTCGGCACCGATTTCCAGGCCCACGATACGGTCAACTTCTTCCCCCTTCGCCGTCACCATAATGATCGGCATCGGGTTACTCTGGCTGCGCAGACGGCGGCAGATAGAGAGGCCATCTTCGCCAGGTAGCATCAGGTCCAGCACCATCAGATGGAAGGATTCACGCGTCAACAGGCGATCCATCTGTTCAGCATTGGCTACGCTACGAACCTGGAAGCCCTGCTCGGTGAGATAACGCTCAAGCAGCGCGCGCAGGCGCATATCGTCATCCACCACCAGAATCTTATAATTCTCTTGCATTGTTTATACTCCCACAGGTTCACTACATCGTAAGTGAGTATTCTAAAAAAGCCCGGGCCAGCCACCAGCTAAATCTGGTATACATTCCAGGCTAAATTGTTACAAAGCATATTTTACAGCAGGTTAACTACACATTTAATCATATGACATCTTCCTTATTCTGTCGGTATTATCACGCGAATTGCACCACAGGCGACCGCAGGATGCCGAAAGGTAAAACGACAAAATGAAAACGCCCCTGATTACCCGTGAAGGGTACGAAAAACTGAAGAAAGAGATGGACTATCTCTGGCGCGAAGAGCGTCCTGAAGTCACCAAAAAGGTGACCTGGGCCGCCAGCCTCGGTGACCGCAGCGAAAACGCCGATTACCAGTACAATAAAAAGCGCCTGCGCGAAATCGATCGCCGCGTCCGCTATCTCACCAAATGCCTTGAGCAACTGAAGATCGTCGATTACTCGCCGCAGCAGGAAGGCAAGGTGTTCTTTGGCGCCTGGGTTGAGATCGAAAACGACGATGGCGATCTCAAGCGTTTTCGCATCGTCGGCTACGATGAAATTTTTGGTCGTAAGGATTACATCTCCATCGATTCCCCGATGGCGAGGGCGCTGCTGAAGAAAGAGCCTGGCGACCTGGCCGTCGTGCAGACACCAGCTGGCGAAGCCAGCTGGTACGTCAATAGCATCGAATATGTGAAATAACCCATCAGGAACACTCCGGGAATGCGGCCTGCTACTGGCATTTTTGCCGGTCAGTCCGTATAACTATCCCCTGATTTTTGACCCTAAAGATGAAACCAAGCCATGATGAATGATTCGCTCTGCCGCATTATTGCGGGTGAACTTCAGGCCAGAGCTGAACAGGTAGAATCTGCCGTTCGCCTGCTTGATGAAGGGAACACCGTGCCGTTTATCGCACGCTATCGTAAGGAAGTCACCGGCGGTCTTGACGACACGCAGCTGCGTCAGCTGGAGACCCGACTGGCCTACCTGCGCGAACTTGAGGAACGGCGTCAAACCATTCTCAAATCCATCAGCGAGCAGGGCAAGCTGACCGACGCGCTGGCCGGCGCCATTGCAGCCACCCTCAGCAAAACCGAGCTTGAAGATCTCTATCTGCCGTATAAACAGAAACGCCGCACCCGCGGACAGATCGCCATTGAAGCAGGCCTTGAACCACTGGCCGAGCTGCTGTGGAACGAGCCTTCCCATGACCCGGAAACGGAAGCGGCGAAATACATTAATAGCGAAAACGGCGTGGCCGACAGCAAAGCGGCTCTCGACGGCGCCCGCTACATCCTGATGGAGCGTTTTGCGGAAGATGCGCTACTGCTCTCCCGCGTGCGTGACTATCTGTGGAAAAACGCCCATCTGGTCGCCACCGTTGTCGGCGGCAAAGAGGAAGAAGGCGCGAAATTCCGCGACTACTTCAACCATCACGAGCCGATCGCCACCGCGCCCTCTCACCGCGCGCTGGCCATGTTCCGTGGTCGTAACGAAGGGATCCTGCAGCTGGCGCTGAATGCCGATCCGCAGTTTGACGAACCGCCGAAAGAGAGCCACTGCGAGCAGATTATTATCGACCACCTCAGCCTGCAGCTGAATAACGCCCCGGCAGATAGCTGGCGACGTGCCGTGGTGAGCTGGACCTGGCGTATCAAGGTGCTAATGCATCTCGAAACCGAGTTGATGAGCACCGTGCGCGAACGCGCGGAAGATGAAGCCATCAACGTCTTCGCCCGTAACCTGCATGACCTGCTGATGGCGGCACCGGCGGGCCTGCGTGCCACTATGGGCCTGGATCCCGGTCTGCGTACCGGCGTGAAGGTCGCGGTTGTCGATGCAACCGGCAAGCTGGTCGCCACCGACACCATCTACCCGCATACGGGCCAGGCAGCAAAAGCGGCCGTTGCCGTCGCCGCGCTGTGCGAAAAATATAACGTTGAGCTGGTCGCTATCGGTAACGGCACCGCCTCCCGTGAAACCGAACGTTTCTTCCTCGACGTGCAAAAGCAGTTCCCACAGATTGTCGCCCAAAAAGTGATCGTCAGCGAAGCCGGGGCATCGGTCTATTCCGCCTCCGAGCTGGCGGCGCTGGAGTTCCCGGATCTGGACGTGTCCCTGCGTGGCGCGGTCTCTATTGCCCGTCGCCTGCAGGATCCGCTGGCGGAACTGGTGAAAATCGACCCGAAATCTATTGGTGTCGGCCAGTATCAGCATGACGTCAGTCAGAGCCAGCTGGCGCGTAAGCTCGATGCGGTCGTGGAAGACTGCGTTAACGCCGTCGGCGTCGATCTCAACACCGCCTCTATCCCGCTGTTGACCCGCGTGGCCGGTTTAACCCGTATGATGGCGCAGAATATCGTCGCCTGGCGCGACGAAAACGGCCAGTTTAACGATCGCCAGCAGCTGCTGAAAGTCAGCCGCCTGGGGCCAAAAGCCTTTGAGCAGTGTGCCGGATTCCTGCGCATCAACCATGGCGATAACCCGCTGGATGCCTCAACCGTTCACCCGGAAGCCTATCCGGTCGTCGAGCGCATTCTGGCCGCCACTCAGCAGTCGCTTCGCGATCTAATGGGCAACAGCCGCGGGCTGAAGGGCATTAAAGCCTCGGACTTCACCGACGAACGTTTCGGCGTGCCGACGGTGACCGATATTATTAAAGAGCTGGAGAAACCCGGTCGCGACCCGCGTCCGGAGTTCAAAACCGCACAGTTCGCCGACGGTGTGGAAACGATCAACGATCTGCTGCCGGGAATGGTCCTCGAAGGTGCGGTCACCAACGTGACAAACTTCGGTGCCTTTGTTGATATCGGCGTCCATCAGGACGGGCTGGTGCATATCTCCTCGCTGGCGGATAAGTTCGTTGAAGATCCGTACCAGGTGGTGAAAGCAGGCGATATCGTCAAAGTAAAGGTGCTGGAAGTCGACCTTCAGCGTAAGCGTATCGCCCTGACTATGCGCCTCGACGAACAGACTGGCGACAGCAACAGCCGTCGCTCTGGCGGTTGCGAGCAGAACAACCGCCCGGCAGCGAAAGCCACTAAGCCGCGTGGGGGTGATGCGCAACCGGCTGGCAATAGCGCGATGATGGATGCACTGGCGGCTGCGATGGGTAAAAAACGCTAGTTTCTCCCCCCTGCCCTTGCCGCCACGGCAAGGGCAGGAATAATTAAGCCGCCGCTAAAAATAATCGTTAAATAGATAAGTCCCTCAGACAATTAATAATTATCACTTTATTAACAACTACGCTAATTATTAAACAAGCTTGAGCAACACCGTCATTTATTGAGAAATATCAACACAGGCATGAATTACTATTCGCTAACGGGTCTGTTCACCATTTGTTGATTGAAGATAAAAACCATTCTCATTATTATTGTTCCACAGGTGAATTATTACCCCTTCCTGCATCTTCGGGTTCATCCGCCTTACGTGGATGAATAAACCAGGCTAATGAAACTTAAGTAGGCCTTATGCAATTTACTCCTGACAGTACGTGGAAAATTACCGGCTTCGCGCGTGAAATCAACCCTGCCTACCGCCAGAGGCTACTCTCACTGGGTATGCTGCCCGGCTCATCATTTAATGTGGTCCGTATTGCACCACTGGGCGATCCGATACATATCGAAACCCGTCGCGTAAATCTGGTATTACGGAAAAAAGATCTGGCGTTATTACAAGTGGAATCGATTTCACATTAAAAAGGTCCGACACGGCGAGTTATAAAATGAAAAAATTAACCCTTGGTCTGATTGGCAATCCTAATTCTGGCAAGACGACTTTATTCAACCAATTAACCGGTGCACGCCAGCGCGTAGGTAACTGGGCCGGCGTGACGGTCGAACGTAAAGAAGGGGCCTTTACCACGACAGACCACCAAATAACCCTGGTCGATCTTCCCGGTACCTATTCTCTTACCACGATTTCATCACAAACGTCCCTTGATGAGCAGATTGCCTGCCATGCAATTCTGAGTGGCGACGCCGATATGCTGATTAACGTCGTGGATGCCTCCAATCTTGAGCGTAACCTCTACCTGACGCTGCAGCTGCTGGAGCTGGGCATTCCCTGCATCGTCGCGCTGAACATGCTCGATATTGCTGAAAAACAGCAGATCCGTATTGATGTCGACGCCCTGGCCCACCGCCTGGGCTGTCCGGTTGTGCCGCTGGTATCAACCCGCGGTCGCGGGATTGACGCCCTGAAGCTGGCGATTGACCATCACCAGGCGAACAAGGATATTGAGCTGGTGCACTACTTGCAGCCGCTGCTGCGGGAAGCCAATGCCCTGGCGGATGCCATGCCGCATGAGCTGCCCCTGAAGCAGCGCCGCTGGCTGGGGCTGCAAATGCTGGATGGAGATATCTATAGCCGCGACTGGGCGGGTGATACCACCCAAAGCCTGCCCGCCGCGCTGGAGCGTCTGTATGGCGAAATTGAGGACCCCGCCCTGCATATCGCCGATGCGCGCTATCAGAGCATCGCTGCCATCTGCGACATTGTCAGCAATGCCCTGACCGCAGAGCCAAGCAAGCTTACGACCGCAATGGACAAAGTGATTCTTAATCGCTTCCTCGGCCTGCCGATTTTCCTGCTGGTGATGTACGTCATGTTCTTGCTCGCCATTAATATCGGCGGTGCGCTAAAACCGCTCTTCGAAAACGGTTCAGATGCGATGTTTATCCACGGTATCCAGTGGCTGGGATACGCGCTGCATTTTCCGGAGTTGTTGACCAACTTCCTTGCTCAGGGGCTGGGTGGCGGTATTAAAACCGTTTTAGCGCTGGTGCCACAAATCGGCATGATGTATCTGTTCCTCTCCTTCCTTGAAGATTCCGGCTATATGGCGCGGGCGGCGTTTGTTATGGACCGTCTGATGCAGTCGCTGGGGCTGCCGGGGAAATCCTTTGTCCCCCTGATCGTCGGCTTTGGCTGCAACGTGCCGTCCGTTATGGGGGCACGGACCCTGGATGCACCGCGTGAGCGCCTGATGACGATTATGATGGCGCCCTTTATGTCCTGCGGCGCACGGCTGGCCATTTTCGCCGTCTTTGCCGCCGCCTTCTTCGGCCAGCAGGGCGCACTGGCGGTCTTCTCCCTGTACGTGCTGGGGATCGTCATGGCCATCCTCACCGGTCTGATGCTCAAACATACCATTATGCGTGGCGAAGCCTCTCCGTTTGTTATGGAGCTACCAGTTTACCACGTCCCGCATGTAAAAAGTCTGCTGCTCCAGACCTGGCAGCGCCTTAAAGGCTTCGTAGTGCGTGCGGGTAAAGTCATTATCGTGGTCAGTATCTTCCTGAGCGCCCTGAACAGCTTCTCGCTGGATGGCAAAGCCGTCGACAATATCAACGACTCGGCGCTGGCGTCGGTCAGCCGCGTGTTCACCCCTCTACTTAAACCCATCGGCATTCATGAGGATCACTGGCAAGCAACGGTGGGTCTGTTTACCGGTGCGATGGCAAAAGAGGTCGTTGTCGGTACCCTGAACACGCTCTATACCGCAGAGAATATTCAGGAAGAGGCGTTCGATCCAGCCACCTTTAGCCTGACAAATGAGTTGCTGGGTGCGGTGGAAGAAACCTGGCAGAGCCTGCAAGACACCTTCAGCCTGAGCGTGCTAGCCAATCCGATTGAAGCCAGTAAAGGCGATGGCGAAATGGCAACCGGGGCAATGGGCGTGATGAGTAGCAAGTTCGGCAGCGCTTCGGCGGCCTATAGCTACCTGATTTTCGTCCTGCTCTATATCCCCTGCATTTCGGTGATGGGGGCAGTTGCACGTGAAACCAGCCGCAGCTGGATGAGCTTCTCCATCCTGTGGGGGCTGAATATTGCGTATTCACTGGCGACCCTGTTCTATCAGACCGTCAACTTCAGTCAACATCCGCAGTACAGTCTGGTCTGCATTCTGGCCGTCGTGCTGTTCAATGTGGTGCTGATTGGCAGCCTGCGTAGGATGCGCAGCCGCGTCGACGTTAACCTGCTGGCAACACGCAGCCCGACAAACTCGGCCGGTGGCTGCCACTAAAGGAGCAAAGCATGGTATCGTTAATTGAGGTTCGCGACACCCTGGCACTGTGGGGACGCCTGGAAGCGTGCCAGCTCAGCATCAGCCTGCAAACGCCTCAGCCGATGATCGATGCCATGCTGTGTCGGCTTGAAGCGATGGGGAAAGTCAGACGCATCCGGGAGGACGCCGACGACTGCCTGAGCGGCAGCTGTAAAAGCTGCCCGCAGGGAAGGGCCTGCCTGCGGGAGTGGTGGACACTACCGTAAATCAGGAGCGGGTCAGACGACCCGCTTTTTTATTATTTAAAGACTTCCGCAGTGACATGGGTCTGACCACTTTTTTTCATGTCGCTGGTGACAACATAGTACTTTCCACCGGCCTCATCCGCCTTTTTGGACAGCTCTTCTTTAAGAGAGGCTGGTTCAGTACCTGCCGATGCTGCGATATCCCCGACTTTCTTCAGGTTCATTTTCGCAACGTCTTCTTTTTGGATCTCATCTGCCGCAAAGGCACCAAACGAGAGTAATACGGTGACCAGGGAAGCGACAATGCTGTTGACGATTTTCATAGGTTTTTCTCTCCTGAAAAGATGATGTTTACCCTGTTGCGTCTTTTATCGCTTAAAACGACAGGACACAACGCTAAAAATATTAGCGTGAAATCCGGGTTCCGCCACTTATGACAGCACGTCATCCTTCAGGGCAATCAGCGCCTCGCAAAACGCCTCGGGATGCGAAATAAAAAGCGCATGGGTGGCTTTCTCGAGCACTACCGAACGGCTGGCTGGCCACAGCGCATCGAGCTGCGGGACGATCTTACGCGGCACCAGCCCGTCAAGACGACCATAGAGCCGGAGAAACGGTATCGACAGCTGTACTAACGACTGGCGGAGATCGACAGTTTTCAGGATCTCCAGCCCGCCGTTAAGTACGGTGGTATCCGGCATTGGCAGCGCCAGCACTGCGCTTTTCAGCCTGCGTGCATCCTGCCTAGCCGTTTCCGTTCCCAACGTTTGCAGCGCCAGGAAACGTTCAACGGTACGCTGGAAGTCTTCGCTCAATTGTTGCTGGAAACCAGAGAGGACGGACGCTTTAATGCCCGGCCAGCCATTCTGCTCGCTAAAACAGGGCGATGACGCAACCGTCACCAGCGCCTGGACGCGATCCGGATGGGTTAACGCGATCTGGCTGGCGACCAGCCCGCCCAAACTCCAGCCAAGCCATATGGCCTGTTCCGGTGCACGGGACAGCACGGCTTCAGCCATCATCTCCAGCGACATAGCCCCGAATCCCTGGCTGCGACCAAATCCAGGCAGGTCCACCAGATGCAGCGCAAAGTGCGCGCTGAGTGGCTCGATGATGCAATCCCAGACTTCCGCATTCAGCCCCCATCCGTGCAGCAGCACAAGATGGCACTTCCCTTCGCCTTTGGATTGCCACCAGATGTCGTTCATCAGTTACTCTTCCCACTCATCGATTTTGAGGGGAAACATGCTAACAGCCTGGGGGTTATGCTGGCTATGCCGAATGCCTCTGGCGCAGACGCGCTGGGGCATATGCTCGCGCTGTAGCACCGCGCTACTGCAGCCGCGTCTTTTATGTCCACAGTGCGGTTTGCCAGCCGGCAATACCCTTCTTCCCTGCGGGCGCTGCGTGCAAAAAGCGCCGCCGTGGCAGCGGCTGATTGCCGTCAGCGATTATGTGCCACCACTGAGTCGGTTGCTGCAGCGCTTAAAATTTTCCCGCCACCCGGAGCTGGCTCCGGCACTGGCAAGGTTACTGCTGCTGAGCTGGCTGCAAACCCGCCGCAGCGCAGGCCTGCCGCGCCCCGACACGATCCTCAGCGTGCCGCTCTTTCAGCGCCGCCACTGGCATCGCGGCTTTAACCAGAGCGACCTGCTGTGCCGCCCGCTGGCACACTGGCTTGGCTGTCCATACCCTGAACACGCTATCAGGCGAGTGAGAGCAACGGCAATCCAGCACCACCTGACGGCCGCACGGCGACGTAAGAACCTGAAAAATGCCTTTCACCTTGAATTCTCCCCGGAGGGTCGCCATATGGTTGTTGTGGATGATGTCGTCACAACCGGCAGCACCGTTGCGGAAATTTCGCGTCTGTTACTCGACGCTGGCGCAGCGACTGTCCAGATATGGTGCCTCTGTCGAACCTTGTAGAGCCTCGATGATGGGCGTATTATAACCAGGTAAAATAGTCAACTACCAGGCCATTGCTATGATCCGTATTTCCGATACTGCGCAAGCGCACTTTTCTAAACTGCTGGCAAATCAGGAAGAAGGGACGCAGATCCGCGTTTTTGTCATTAACCCCGGTACACCTAACGCCGAGTGTGGCGTCTCCTACTGCCCGCCGGACGCCGTAGAAGTAACCGACACCGCACTGCCGTTTGAGCAGTTGACCGCCTACGTTGATGAGCTGAGCGCCCCGTATCTGGAAGATGCAGAAATCGACTTTGTCACCGACCAGCTCGGCTCTCAGCTGACGCTGAAAGCGCCAAACGCCAAAATGCGCAAAGTCTCCGATGACGCCCCGCTGATGGAGCGCGTTGAGTATATGCTGCAGGCGCAGATTAACCCGCAGCTTGCCGGTCACGGCGGTAAAGTCACGCTGATGGAAATCACCGATGAAGGCTTCGCCATCCTGCAGTTCGGCGGCGGCTGTAACGGTTGTTCCATGGTCGATGTCACCCTGAAAGAAGGCATCGAAAAACAGCTGCTGAATGAATTCCCCGACCTGAAGGGCGTTCGCGATCTGACCGAACACCAGCGCGGCGAGCACTCCTACTACTAAATTCGTGCCTCCCTCATCCGGCCTCCATCGCAACCAGGCTGGATGGGGTAAACCTGCCACTTATACTCTCACCTGCAAGCAACGCTAAGAGACAATATGGATCAGTTCGAATGTATTAACGTGGAACGGGCGCACCAGATGCTGCTTCAGGGTACGGCGGTGATGGTCGATATCCGCGACCCGCAAAGCTTTGCCATGAGTCATATGCCGGATGCCTTCCACCTGACCAATGCCAGCCTCGCCGCCTTTATGCAGAAGACCGACTTTGATACGCCGGTACTGGTGATGTGCTACCACGGTAACAGCAGCAAAGGTGCGGCCCAGTACCTGCTGGAGCAGGGCTACGACCAGGTATACAGCGTTGACGGCGGCTTTGACGCCTGGCACCGTCACTTCCCGGAAGAAGTCGCACACGGCAGTATTTAAAGGCCGATGGACCGCAACGGCGATCGCGCTATACTGTTGCCCTTTGTGCGGAAATAAGCGACTGCCAGCAGGATGACGTATAGATATGTTAATCACCTCTTTTACTAACCCCCGCGTCGCTCAGGCGTTTATCGACTATATGGCGACGCAGGGTGTGATTTTGACCATTCAGCAAAATACGCACACCGACGTCTGGCTGGCAGATGAAGCTCATGCCGAACGCGTTCAGCGTGAGCTGGCGCGTTTTCTGGAAAACCCGGCAGATCCTCGCTATCTGGCGGCCAGCTGGCATTCGGGCCAGACAAATTCCGGGTTGCACTATCGTCGTTACCCTTTTTTAGCCACGCTGCGTGAACGCGCCGGGCCGGTAACGCTGCTGGTTGCCACCGCCTGTGTCCTGGTGTTTATCCTGATGAACGTCATCAGCGCGCAGGCGGTAATGGTTTGGCTGGCCTGGCCGTTCGATCCCGCGCTGCGTTTTGAAGTCTGGCGCTACTTCAGCCACCCGCTGATGCACTTCTCCCTGATGCATATCCTGTTTAACCTGCTGTGGTGGTGGTACCTCGGCGGTGCAGTAGAAAAACGTCTGGGCAGCAGCAAACTGATCGTCATTACCGTTATCAGCGCTCTGCTGAGCGGCTTTATTCAGCATAAATTTAGCGGTCCGTGGTTTGGCGGCCTGTCCGGCGTGGTCTATGCGCTGATTGGTTACGTCTGGCTCAGGGGCGAGCGGGACCCGCAAAGCGGAGTTTATCTACAGCGCGGAATGATGGCGTTTGCTTTGGTATGGTTAGTGGTCGGCTGGCTCGATCTGTTCGGGATGTCGATTGCCAACGGCGCCCACGTAACAGGGCTGCTGGTCGGGCTTGCCATGGCGCTGGTCGATAGCAAAAATAAGCGATAACGGACGCGGAAGAATACATGAAACAGACACAACGTCATGACGCCATCGTCGAACGGGTAAAACAGCAGGGCTATGTCAGTACTGAAGAGCTGGTGGAGCAGTTTGCCGTCAGCCCCCAGACCATCCGCCGCGATCTGAACGAGCTGGCGGAGCAGAATATGATCCTGCGCCACCACGGTGGTGCTGCGCTACCGTCAAGCTCCGTGAATACCTCCTGGCATGACCGTAAGGCGACCCAGACGGCGGAGAAAGAGCGGATCGCCCGTAAAGTTGCCAGCCAGATCCCCAATGGCGCAACCCTGTTTATCGATATCGGTACTACTCCGGAAGCCGTGGCGCACGCCTTGCTCGATCACAATAACCTGCGTATCGTCACCAACAACCTGAACGTGGCGAACACGCTGATGGTGAAAGACGATTTCCGCATTATTCTGGCAGGTGGTGAGTTGCGCAGCCGTGACGGCGGGATTATTGGCGAAGCGACGCTGGATTTTATCTCCCAGTTCCGCCTCGATTTCGGTATTCTGGGGATCAGCGGCGTGGACAGCGATGGCTCACTGCTGGAGTTTGATTACCATGAAGTGCGCACCAAGCGGGCGATTATTGAAAACTCGCGTCACGTCATGCTGGTCGTGGATCACTCGAAGTTTGGCCGCAACGCGATGGTCAATATGGGTAGCATCAGCATGGTGGATGCAATCTACACCGACATTCTGCCACCGCCGGGCGTGATGCAGGTCATTATCGACTATAACCTGCAGCTGGAACTGTGCTAATACCTTCCGGAGCCTGATACCCCAGGCTCCGCTATACACCGTAGCCCATCATCTTCAGCAGACGCTGCGCGTGCTGTACCGCATCCTGGCGGTGCGCCACGCCGAGCTTCTGATAAAGATTGCGGATATGGGTTTTGATGGTGGTTGCCGCGACCGCCAGCTCACCGGCAATTTGCTCATTGCTATAGCCAGAGTAGATCAGCCCCAGCACCTGCCATTCCCGCTGCGTTAACGGGCTGGTACGGATCAGTTCAGGTACCTCCGGGTGGTTAAGCAGCCGCTCGACAAAACGCTCGTCGAAGTGGGCAAACTTATGCCGGTGGTGTTGGTTAATCTCGCGCAGAATACGCTGGGCACGATGCTGCTCCAGCTCCGGCAGACGATTAAGCTGAATCATCTGGCGCAGCTGCTGAGCCATCGCCTCACCTTCAATGACAAAGTGGCTGATAAAACCGGTCCGGTTAGCCAGGCGCAGCGCTTCCCGCAGCACGCGCTGGGCATCCTCTTTGCGATCCGCCTGCCAGTAAAGCTGATTGAGCAACAGCAGGTTGCGGTTGAGATCGCTCATCAGCCGCAGGCTGCGGGCGTTTTCGTTGAGTTCCTCCAGCACGATTTCCGCCGGTTCAAACTCGCCCAGCAGGATCTGCGCGCGGGCGATATTGCGCCACTGGCTTTGCAGGAAATGGTTATTGGCAAATTCCGGCTTCGGCGTCTGGCGCAGCCACTGCGCAGCGGCGGATTTGTCTCCGGTCATCTGCCAGTAGATCACCCGCACCTTATCGGCATTAGACACCCAGTCGCTGTGGTAATACCCGTTACCCAGCAGGTTTTCCAGCCGGCTCAGATGACTGCGGGCGTTATCCAGATTGCCGCGTGCCAGCGACACCTGCGCCAGCAGCGCCAGGCACTGAAGCTGCTGCTGAGGCTGGTATGCTTCCAGCACCGCCATGCCGCTCCGGGCCGTACTTTCCGCATCGTCCAGCCGCGCCCAGGCCCACAGCAGCTGAGAACGAATTCGCAGTAAGAATTCATGTAGCGGAAGCTGCTCAAGATGCTGTTCGCGAATCAGCTGGAAGGCTTTTTCCTGGCTCTCCCATGCGGCCTGTAAGAACCCCCTGGCAAAAAGAATCTCGCTCTGCTGTATCAGGCTCCATAGCCCGTAATGCCAGACCTCATGGCGACGCGCCATCATTTCGGTCTGCTTCATCACCGCCAGCGACTCGCTCAGTAGCCCTTTACAATGGAGCACCTCACCGTGCACCGACGTGGCCACAATCCGGCTGTAGAAGCTGGCCAGCGGCAGCATCTCAAGGGCGACCATCGCCAGCCGCTCGGCCTCTTCCTGATCGCCATCGTTGATCGCCACCTGCGCTCGCAGGGCATTAAAATCACCGTGCAGGGACGCGTCCATTTCACCGCGCATCTCCTGCTCGGCGCGTGCCAGAAGGGTATTGACCTCGCTATAGCGATGCTGGCTTTGCATCAGCCAAGCCTGCAACAGCACCAGTTTCGGATTCTCCAGCAGGCTTTCCCACTCCAGCGCTTTCAGCGACGTTTCCAGCAGCGTCAGCTCGCTATGGTTAAACAGGCCCCAGGCGTGATTGAGCAGAATATCGCGCAGCAGACTGCCGTCGCAGGCAGCAAGCGCGTGGTGAATGGCTTCGCTGGGATATCCCTGCACCATCCAGCTTTCCGCCGCCGCACGGTGAATATCGGGCAATTCCGGACCCAGTTCCCACTGACAGCGCTGGCGCAGAAAACTGCTGAACAGCGGGTGGAAGCAGAACCACTCGCCGGAATCATCCATGCGCTGCAAAAACAGGCCCTGACGTTCAATCTCTTCCAGCCGCATCTGACCATTTTCTTCACCGGTAACCCGGACGATCAGTGCATCGTTCATCGAGCGCAGCAGCGCGCTTTTTAACAGAAAATGACGGGTACTGAGATCAACATTATCCAGCACTTCGTCCACCAGATAATCAGAAAGATGGCTGGCATTAATGCCCGACAAACGACGCGCCGAGTGCTGCACTCCGCCGCTGTTTTGTCGGGCGGAGAGCGCGATAAGCTGCAGCGCCGTTGCCCAGCCGGCAACATCGTCACACAGGCGGCTGCTTTCGGTCGCTTCAATAGGCAGTGTCAGGCGACAGTCAAAAAACTGTTTCGCTTCCTGATGGGTAAACGCCAGCTGCTGGCTGCTCAGCTCCAGCAGCTGATCGCGCACCCGCAGATTGGCAATGCCCAGCTGGGGCAGGTTGCGTGAAAGCACGACCAGGGTCAGGTTTTCCGGCTGATGGCGCAGGAAAAAGCGCATCGCATCGTGAATAACCGGATTAGTGATCAGATGGTAATCATCAATCACCAGATAAAGCGGCCGTTCCCAGGCGGTCAGATCGGCAAAAAGCTGGGCGAACAGCAATGAGAGGCTGGCGTACTGCCGCTTCTGCGCCATCACTTCGCTACTGGTGCAGTGACCGCCCGTGGCCTGCTGCACGGCGGCTATCAGATAGCTGGCAAAGCGCTCCTGCAGATTATCGCCTTCATCCAGCGAAAACCATCCCAGCTCACGCCTGCCCGCCGCCCACTGTGAAACCAGCGTCGTCTTGCCATATCCGGCAGGGCTGGTAATCAGCAGTAAACGATAATTGTGCGCACCGGAGAGCTTCGCCAGCAAGCGATCGCGAACCACGGTATGGTCAAGGCGTACCGGACGACTTAATTTAGATGGAATCAGCATAATTAATTACTTCACTGTGAAGGAAGAAGAGCGGGATTTTTTTGCGCTTCGTAATTAATGCTTAATACGTTCGGATAGTTTGGGATTTATTGCAAGTTATGTCCGACTCCGACGTTGCTGAATTTGCACTTTGTCACATTTCTAATTACAGGTTCCCGCCAGGCCAGGCCTGACGGGCTATGCCAGATATCTGCGATTTCAGCCCGTGCACAACATCATTCTATTTTCAGAGAAAGCAGCTCTTACTAAAGTTATAAAAAAAAGCGTCAATTACTGTCGCAAATAAAGGGAGAACCGCACCATACCTGTGGGCAATCTTATTTGCCGCTGCAGATAACCGCCTGGTGCGCTATTTTTTTACAGAAACACCATTTCATTTCAGTTATCCGTTCAGCAAAAATTTCGTCTCTGGTTCAGGACAAAGTGTGCGCACACTTCCCGTAAGCGACTAACTTTAAGAGGGATTGATCACACTTCTCACTCATCCCCGCGACTCCTCCCCGGCTAATCCCCGGCGGGAGGAGGAAGTCAGCCGGGCAGACTGACACACTGACCTTAACGTTTTTACTGCTAAAGGACCGGATTTCGCTATGTCACAGCCGACTTTTCATCCCGAACATTTTCAGGCTGCCCTGACGCGTCAGTGGCAGCGCTTTGGTTTATCCGCCGCACAGGAGATGACACAGCACCAGTGGTGGCAGGCGGTGAGCGGCGCGCTGGCAGAGCTGCTCGGCGACCTGCCGACACAGCCCGCAGTGAGCAAACAGCGGCATGTAAACTACATCTCGATGGAGTTCCTGATTGGCCGACTGACCGGCAATAATCTGCTTAATCTCGGCTGGTATCAGCAGGTCAGCGATCTGCTTAAAGCGCAAAACATCAATCTGAGCGACCTGCTGGAAGCCGAAACCGACCCGGCGCTGGGCAACGGCGGTCTGGGCCGACTGGCGGCCTGTTTCCTCGATTCGATGGCGACCGTGGGCCAGTCTGCTACCGGCTACGGGCTGAACTACCAGTACGGTCTGTTCCGCCAGTCCTTTGCCGATGGCCACCAGATGGAAGCCCCGGACGACTGGCATCGCGGCAGCTATCCGTGGTTTCGCCACAACGCAGCTCTGGATGTACAGGTCGGTATCGGCGGGAAAGTTGTAAAAGGCCACTGGACCCCCGAATTCATAATTACCGGCGAGGCCTGGGATCTGCCGGTGCTTGGCTACCGCAACAGTGTTTCTCAGCCCCTGCGTCTGTGGCAGGCAAAACACGCCCACCCCTTTGCTTTGAGCAAATTTAACGACGGTGACTTCCTGCGAGCCGAGCGCCAGGGCATCGATGCGGAAAAGCTGACCAAAGTGCTCTACCCGAACGATAACCACCTTGCCGGGAAAAAGCTGCGCCTGATGCAGCAGTATTTCCAGTGCGCCTGCTCGGTGGCGGATATTCTGCGTCGCCATCATCAGGCCGGACGCAAACTGCGTGAACTGGCGGATTACGAAGTTATCCAGCTTAACGATACCCACCCGACCATTGCGATCCCGGAACTGCTGCGCGTACTGCTCGACGAGCATCAACTTAGCTGGGACGACGCCTGGGCCATCACCAGCAAAACCTTTGCCTACACCAACCATACACTGATGCCGGAAGCGCTTGAGTGCTGGGACCAGAAGCTGGTGAAGGCCCTGCTGCCGCGTCATATGCAGATTATCGACGCCATCAACGACCACTTCCACGAGCTGGTCAAGCAAACCTGGCCTGGTGATAAAGCTGTCTGGGAGAAGCTGGCCGTGGTGCACAGCAAGCAGGTACGAATGGCCAATATGTGCGTGGTCAGCGGCTTTGCGGTGAACGGCGTGGCCGCACTGCACTCAGACCTGGTGGTGAAAGACCTGTTCCCGGAATACCACCAGCTCTGGCCGAACAAGTTCCATAACGTCACCAACGGCATTACGCCTCGCCGCTGGATCAAGCAGTGCAACCCAGAGCTTGCCGCGCTGCTGGATAACACGCTGAAAAAAGAGTGGGCTAACGATCTCGACCGTCTGATTGCGCTGGAAAAATCCGCCGATGACAAGAAATTCCGTCAGGCGTACCGCAAGATTAAACAGGCCAATAAAGTCCGCCTGGCGGCCTTTGTCAAATCCCGTACCGGGATTGAAATTAACCCTCAGGCGATTTTCGATATCCAGATCAAGCGCCTGCACGAGTACAAGCGCCAGCACCTGAACCTGCTGCATATTCTGGCCCTGTATAAAGAACTGCGCGACGATCCGCAGGCCGACCGCGTGCCGCGCGTGTTCCTGTTCGGCGCAAAGGCCGCCCCGGGATATTACCTGGCGAAGAACATTATCCTGGCAATCAACAAGGTTGCTGAAGTCATCAATAACGACCCGCAGATTGGTGACAAGCTGAAGGTGGTATTCCTGCCGGACTACTGCGTCTCGGCGGCGGAGATGCTGATCCCGGCGGCGGATATTTCCGAGCAGATCTCCACCGCAGGAAAAGAAGCCTCCGGCACCGGCAATATGAAACTGGCGCTGAACGGCGCATTAACGGTCGGCACGCTGGATGGCGCGAACGTTGAGATTGCCGAACAGGTGGGCGACGAGAATATCTTTATCTTCGGCAACACGGTGGAGCAGGTCAAAGCCCTGAAGGCCAGCGGCTACGACCCGGTGAAATGGCGTAAGAAAGACAAGCTGCTCGACGCAGTGCTGAAAGAGCTGGAGAGCGGAAAATACAGCAGCGGAGACAAACACGCCTTCGACCAGATGTTGCACAGCCTCGGCAAACAGGGCGGCGATCCCTATCTGCTGCTGGCCGACTTTGCCGACTACGTTGAGGCGCAAAAACGCGTGGACGTGCTGTACCGTGACGAAGAAGCCTGGACCCGTGCGGCCATCCTGAATACCGCCCGCTGTGGGATGTTCAGCTCCGACCGCTCTATCCGCGATTATCAGCAACGTATCTGGCAGGCAAAATGCTAAGGACCGGCTTATGGAGAGCAAACGCCTGAATAGCGCCGCGCTGGCGGCGGGAATTGGCCCCAGCTATATCAATGCCCATGGAAAACCGCAGTCGATTAGCGCGGAGACAACACGTCGTCTGCTGGCGGCGATGCACTCGCCGTCTGCCGGTGAAACCGGCCCGGTTCCGGCCGTACTGGTCCGCCAGTCAGGACAGAAGAACGTCCTGCCTGTTATGGGAAAAGGCAGCTTTAGCTGGCAGTTAACCACTGAAGCAGGACGGCAGTATCGGGGCCAGGTCCACGGTGGTGAAGATCTGCCTCTGCCCGCACGACTCCCGACCGGTTACCACGACCTGACCCTGGTTAAGGGAGAGCATCACTGGTCATGCCGCGTCATTATTGCACCTAAACGCTGCTACGAGCCGCAGGCTCTGAAAGCGCAGGAGAAACTCTGGGGCGCCTGTATTCAGCTTTATACCCTGCGATCTGAACGCAACTGGGGGATCGGCGACTTCGGGGATTTACGGGTGATGCTGCCGGAAATTGCCCGTCGCGGCGGGGCCTTTATCGGCTTAAATCCCATTCACGCGCTCTGTCCCGCAAGCCCCGGGAGCGCCAGCCCTTACAGCCCTTCGTCCCGTCGCTGGCTGAACGTTATCTATATAGATGTTAACGCGGTGGAGGATTTTCAACGCAGCGACGACGCGCAGGCCTGGTGGAAAAAATCCGCCACCCGTAAAGCGCTAAACGCTGCGCGGGACGCAGAGCAGGTCGATTACACCGCCGTGACGGCGCTGAAACTCCAGGCGCTGAGGCTCGCCTGGAAACACTTCTCTTCCCGTCCGGAGGAAGACAATTCGGTGGTGACCTTCCGCCAGTTTGTTGCCGGACGCGGCGAAGGGCTTTACTGGCAGGCTGTCTATGATACCCTTCACGCCCGGCAGATGCAGGAGGATGCCTGTCGCTGGGGCTGGCCGGTATGGCCCGCGGCGTACCAGCAGACGGACAGCCCTGAAGTGCAGCAGTTCTGTCAGCAGCATGCCGACGAGGTCGATTTTTATCTGTGGCTACAGTGGCTGGCCCACGACCAGTTTGCCGCCTGCTGGGCAGAGTGCCAGCGCCTGGCGATGCCGGTCGGGCTCTATCGCGATCTGGCGGTGGGCGTGGCAGAAGGCGGGTCTGAAAGCTGGTGCGATCGGCAGCTGTACTGCCTGAAAGCCTCCGTGGGCGCGCCGCCGGATATTCTGGGCCCGCTGGGCCAGAACTGGGGGCTGCCGCCAATGGATCCGCACGTCATGGCCGCCCGCGCGTACGCCCCTTTTATTGAGATGCTGCGCGCCAATATGCAGGACTGCGGCGCGCTGCGCATTGACCACGTGATGTCGATGCTACGCCTGTGGTGGATCCCCAGGGGCGAAACCCCCGACTACGGTGCTTATGTCCACTATCCGGTCGACGATCTACTGGCGATCCTCGCGCTCGAAAGCCATCGCCATCGCTGCATGGTGATCGGTGAAGATCTGGGCACCGTCCCGGAAGAGATCGTCGGGAAGCTGCGCAAGGGCGGAGTTTACTCCTATAAGGTGCTCTATTTCGAAAATACGCAGCAGACGACGTTCCGTGCACCGAAGGCGTATCCCCGTCAGTCAATGGCTGTCGCTACCACCCATGACCTGCCAACGTTGCGCGGCTACTGGGAAAGCGGCGATCTCACGCTCGGCGAAACGCTGGGGTTGTATCCAGATAAGGTCATTCTGCGCGGTCTGTACCAGGATCGCGCGCGGGCCAAACAGGGCCTGCTCAATGCCCTGCACCGCTACGGCTGCCTGCCGAAAGGTGCCGGACGCCACGCCGCGCGCATGACCATGACGCCTGTCCTTAATCGAGGGATGCAGCGTTATATTGCCGACAGCGAGAGTGCCCTGCTGGGGCTGCAGCCGGAAGACTGGCTGGATATGGCCACGCCGGTCAATGTTCCCGGCACCAGCGATCAGTACCCCAACTGGCGGCGCAAGCTGAGTCTCTCCCTGGAAGCGATGTTCGCTGACGACGGCATTAATCGTCTGATTAAAGACCTCGACAAACGCCGTAAAGCCACCGCCCGCAAGCCACGCTGACCCCTCGTGCGCTATCCTAACCCGGCCTGGATCAGGCCGGGTTTACGTGTTCTGCCCACACCAGCCCCCAATGTGTTACGTCCATCAACTTAAAATGTTTTTTTCATGTTACCAAATGCGCATTCCTTTGCTATTATGAGCGATAACGAACATTTATGAGCTTTAACGAAAGTGTGAAGGTGCGAAGCATGGAAACGAAAGACCTGATTGTTATAGGCGGCGGTATCAACGGTGCAGGGATCGCGGCAGACGCTGCCGGTCGTGGTTTATCCGTCCTGATGCTGGAAGCGCAGGACCTCGCCTGTGCCACTTCCAGCGCCAGCTCAAAGCTGATTCACGGTGGGCTGCGCTACCTTGAACACTACGAATTCCGCCTGGTGAGCGAAGCGCTGGCCGAGCGCGAAGTACTGCTGAAAATGGCACCGCATATCGCCTTCCCGATGCGCTTTCGTTTACCTCATCGCCCGCATCTGCGTCCGGCCTGGATGATCCGTATCGGTCTGTTTATGTACGATCATCTCGGCAAGCGCACCAGCCTGCCCGCCTCTTCCGGTTTGCGTTTTGGTGCGGAATCCGTACTGAAGCCGGAAATCGTGCGCGGTTTCGAATATTCCGACTGCTGGGTGGACGATGCCCGCCTGGTGGTCGCTAACGCCCAGATGGTAGAGCGTAAAGGCGGCGAAGTGCGCACCCGCACCCGCGCCGTTTCAGCCCGCCGTGAAAACGGTCTGTGGATCGTTGAAGCGGAAGATATCGATACCGGCGAAACCTTTAGCTGGAAGGCACGCGGTCTGGTCAACGCCACCGGCCCGTGGGTGAAACAGTTCTTTGATGAAGGCATGCATCTGCCGTCGCCTTACGGTATCCGCCTGATCAAAGGCAGCCATATTGTGGTGCCGCGCGTGCATACGCAGAAGCAGGCCTACATCCTGCAAAACGAAGATAAACGCATTGTGTTTGTGATCCCGTGGATGGACGAATTCTCCATCATCGGAACCACCGACGTCGAGTACAAGGGCGATCCGAAAAACGTCGAAATCGACGAAAACGAGATTAACTATCTGCTGAAGGTTTATAACGGCCACTTTAAACAGCAGCTGGCCCGGGACGATATCGCCTGGACCTACTCCGGCGTGCGTCCGTTGTGCGATGACGAATCCGATTCTCCGCAGGCGATCACCCGCGACTATACGCTCGATATTCACGACGAAAACGGCCAGGCGCCACTGCTGTCGGTCTTCGGCGGCAAGCTGACAACCTACCGTAAGCTGGCGGAACACGCGATGGAGAAACTGGCCACCTACTATTCGGGTATCGGCCCAGCCTGGACCCGCAACGGCGTACTGCCCGGCGGCGATATCGGTGGCGACCGAGATGACTATGCAGCAAAGCTTCGCCGTCGCTATCCGTTTATCAGCGAAGCACTGGCGCGTCACTATGCCCGCACCTACGGCAGTAACAGCGAGCAGGTACTTGGCAAAGCGCAGAGTCTGAGCGACCTGGGTGAACACTTCGGTCACGATCTCTATGAAGCAGAGCTGCGCTATCTGGTTGAGCACGAGTGGGTGCGTCGCCTGGATGATGCCATCTGGCGTCGTACTAAGCTGGGTATGTGGCTGAACGCCGAGGAGCAGTCCCGCGTCGCCCAGTGGCTGGTGCAACATGCGGGAAAGTCTGAACTGTCGTTAGCGTCGTAAGATACATAAAACGCCCCTCATTCTCCGCGTATGAGGGGCGTATTGTTACAGCCTGACCGGATCAATATGCCAGATCTTATCCGCGTACTCCTGAATGGTCCTGTCAGATGAGAAGTAGCCCATATTGGCGATATTGTGCATCGCTTTGCTGGCCCACTCTTCCTGATGCAGGTACAGCTCGTCCACTTTCTCATGGCAGTCCACGTAACTGCGGTAATCCGCCAGCACCTGATAGTGATCGCCAAAGTTAATCAGTGAATCGACCAGATCGCGATAGCGTCCCGGCTCGCTGCGGCTGAACACCCCGGTACCAATTTGCGTCAACACCTGACGCAGCTCCTCATCTTTGTCGTAGTATTCACGCGGGTTATAGCCTTTAGCCCTGAGCGCCTCCACCTCTTCCGCCGTGTTACCGAAGATAAAGATATTTTCCGCACCCACATGTTCCAGCATCTCAACGTTCGCGCCGTCGAGGGTGCCAATGGTCAGGGCTCCGTTAAGGGCAAACTTCATATTACTGGTGCCTGAAGCTTCGGTACCGGCGAGAGAGATCTGCTCGGAGAGATCCGCCGCCGGGATAATGATCTGCGCCAAACTCACGCTGTAGTTTGGAATAAACACCACTTTGAGCTTATCGCCGATCTGCGGATCGTTATTGATCACCCCAGCCACGTCGTTAATCAGGTGAATAATATGCTTCGCCATATAGTAAGCCGACGCGGCTTTCCCGGCGAAGATGTTAACCCTCGGTACCCAGTTGGCCTCCGGCTCGGCTTTAATGCGGTTATAGCGGGTGATGATATGCAGCACATTCATCAGTTGACGTTTGTACTCATGAATACGTTTGATCTGCACGTCAAACAGCGCTTTTGGATTCACCACCAGGTTCTGCTGCTGTGCCAGCAACGCCGCCAGCCGCTTTTTATTCTCCAGCTTGGCATGACGTACCGCCTGATTGACCTGCGGGTAGTCAATATGCTGCTCCAGCTCGCTAAGCTGGCTCAGGTCGGTACGCCAGGTCCGTCCAATATTGTCATCCAGCACGTCAGACAGCGGTGGGTTGGCCAGCGCCAGCCAGCGGCGCGGCGTTACGCCATTGGTAACGTTCGTGAAACGGTTAGGGAAGATACGGGCAAAATCGGAGAACAGAGACTGCACCATCAGATTTGAGTGTAGCTCCGACACGCCGTTAACCTTATGGCTCACCACCACCGCCAGCCAGGCCATACGCACCGTACGGCCATGCGATTCGTCGATAATCGAGCTGCGGCTTAATAAGCCCGTATCGCTGGGATACTGCTCCTGCAGGGTCTTCAGGAAATAGTCGTTAATCTCGAAGATAATCTGCAGATGCCGGGGCAGAATTTTGCCCAGCATGTCCACCGGCCAGGTTTCCAGGGCTTCGCTCATCAGCGTATGGTTAGTGTAGGAGAAGACCTGGCAGGTCACCTCAAAGGCCTCATCCCAGGCAAATTTATGCTCGTCGATCAGCAGACGCATCAGCTCCGGAATCGACAGCACCGGGTGGGTGTCATTCAGGTGGATAGCGATTTTATCCGCCAGGTTGCCATAGGTCTGATGCAGCTGGTAGTGGCGACTGAGAATATCCTGTACGGTGGCGGAGACCAGGAAGTACTCCTGGCGCAGGCGCAGCTCGCGTCCGGAGTAGGTGGAGTCGTCGGGATAGAGCACCCTGGAGACGTTCTCCGAGTGGTTTTTATCCTCCACCGCCGCGAAGTAATCCCCCTGGTTAAACTTACCGAGGTTGATTTCGCTACTGGCCTGCGCGTTCCACAGCCGCAGGGTATTGGTGGCGTCGGTATCGTAGCCGGGGATAATCTGGTCGTAGGCCACGGCCAGGATCTCCTCGGTTTCAATCCAGCGGGATTTCTTACCCTCCTGCTGAATACGCCCGCCAAAACGCACCTTATAGCGCGTGTTGTGACGCTTAAATTCCCACGGGTTACCGTATTCCAGCCAGTAGTCCGGTGACTCTTTTTGCCGCCCATCGACGATATTCTGCCGGAACATACCGTAGTCATAGCGAATACCGTATCCGCGTCCCGGCAGGCCGAGGGTCGCCAGCGAGTCGAGGAAACAGGCGGCCAGTCTCCCCAGGCCGCCGTTGCCCAGTCCCGGGTCGTTTTCTTCCTCAATCAGTTCCGCCAGATCCAGACCCATTCCGGCCAGCGCGTCGTTGACGTCGTCATAGATACCAAGTGACAGCAGCGCATTGGAGAGGGTCCGGCCAATCAGGAACTCCATCGACAGATAGTAGACCTGCCGCGTTTCCTGCGACAGCTGCGCACGGTTGGAACGCAGCCAGCGCTCCACCATCCGATCGCGTACCGCAAAAAGCGCTGCGTTCAGCCACTCATGCTTGTTGGCAATGGCCGGGTCCTTGCCGATGGTGAACATCAGTTTGTAGGCTATGGAGTTTCTCAGTGCCTCGGCGCTGAGCGTGGGTGAAGCGTAAGTAAAAGGTGCGTTCATTTAAGTGTTCCTGGAAGCTACTTCAACCGAAAGTAAAGATCGCGGTAAGACTGCGCCGCCACCTGCCAGCTAAAATCCATGCTCATCGCCTGGCGCTGCACATAGCGCCAGAGCGACGGGCGGGACCACAACACGAAAGCACGCCGGACCGCTCTTAACAGCGACCAGGCATTACTGTCTTCAAAAACAAAACCGCTGGCGACGCCATCTGCCAGATTTTCCAGCGAGGTATCCGCGACCGTATCGGCAAGCCCACCGGTACGCCGCACCAACGGCAGGGTGCCGTATTTCAAACCGTATAACTGGGTTAAGCCGCAGGGCTCAAAGCGGCTCGGCACGAGGATAACGTCCGACCCGCCCATAATCCGGTGCGAAAATGCTTCGTGATAGCCAATTTGCACGCCGACCTGCCCCGGATGCTCGGCGGCGGCGGCAAGAAAACCTTCCTGCAGAACCGGATCGCCCGCCCCCAGCAATGCCAGCTGCCCGCCCTGCTCCAGCAGCCCGGGTAGCGCCTCCAGCACCAAATCCAGCCCTTTCTGGCTGGTCAGTCGGCTGACCACGGCGAACAGCGGGACTTTGTCGTTGACCTTTAACCCCATCGCAATTTGCAGCTGACGTTTGTTTTCCGCCTTTTCTTCCAGCGAATCACGGGTATAGCGAGTCGCCAGCAGCAGATCGGCGTCCGGGTTCCAGATCTGCTCATCGACCCCGTTGAGGATCCCCGTCAGCCGTCCCTCCTGATGGCGCTGGTGCAGCAGCCCCTCCATCCCGTAGCCAAACTCAGGCTGGGTGATTTCGCGGGCGTAGGTCGGACTGACCGCCGTGATATGGTCGGCGTAAAAAATCCCTGCCTTAAGAAACGAAATCTGGCCGTTAAACTCCAGGCCGTGCATGTTGTAGAACGGCCAGGGCAGATCGATATCATTCATATGGTGCGCGTAGTACATGCCCTGATAGGCAAGGTTATGCACCGTAAAGACCGACTTCGCCGGGCGCCCGCGTGCGGCAAGATAGGCCGGCGCCAGCCCCGCGTGCCAGTCGTGGGCGTGCACCACGTCCGGCCGCCAGAACGGATCCAGCCCGCTGGCCATCTCCGCCCCGACCCAGCCCAGCAGCGCAAAGCGCAGGACGTTATCCGTATAAGCATGAAGATGCGTATCGTGATACGGACTGCCTGCACGTTCATACAAATGCGCCGCATCAATCATATAAATGCCCACGCCGTTATAGCGCCCGAACAGCAGGCTAATGCGACCGGCAAAGGTATCACGCCGTGTCACCACCTGCGCATCGTGCACGCCGCGACGGATATCCGGAAACGCGGGGATCAGTACCCGCGCATCCACGCCGTCAGCAATCTGCGCCGCAGGCAGCGCCCCCAGCACGTCCGCCAGCCCACCGGTTTTCAACAGCGGGAACATCTCAGAACATACGTGTAAAACCTGCATCATCGCTCCTGCTCATGTCCGACAACGCCCCGCGTCGGCGGTAAAACAGCGCGCGGACCCCTTCCGCGCAAGGTCATAACGAGTACGGTTAATCCGGTAAATTGCGCAGCATTTCGCGCGTAACCAGCACAATGCCTTCTTCTGAACGATAAAAACGGCGGGCGTCTTCTTCCGCGTTTTCACCAATAACCATGCCTTCAGGGATCTCGCAGGCACGATCGATAATGCAACGCCGCAGGCGGCATGAGCGTCCTACCCAGACATCCGGCAGCAGAACCGTCGAGTCGATATTGCAAAACGAATTAACTCGCACCCGTGAAAACAGGACCGACTGCACTACCACCGAACCAGAAATAATACAGCCACCGGAGACCAGCGAGTTCAGGGTCATGCCGTAGCTCCCGGAGCGATCCTGGACAAATTTCGCCGACGGCAGCGGCTCCATATGGGTACGAATCGGCCAGTTGCGGTCGTACATATCCAGTTCGGGCGTCACGGAGGCCAGATCGAGATTGGCTTTCCAGTACGCTTCCAGGGTACCGACATCCCGCCAGTAGGGTTCTGCCTGTGGATCGGACTGCACGCAGGAGAGCGGGAAGGGATGCGCCCAGGCATCGCCGGCTTTAGTGACCCTGGGAAGAATGTCTTTGCCGAAATCGTGGCTGGAGTTTTCGTCGCGGTCGTCCTCTTCCAGCAGGGTGTAGAGATAGTCCGCATCGAAGATATAGATCCCCATGCTGGCGAGAGATTTCGTGGCATCCCCCGGCATCGCAGGCGGTTTGGCGGGCTTCTCGACAAAATCGATAACCCGGCTGTTTTCATCGACGGCCATCACGCCAAAAACGCTCGCTTCCGCCAGCGGGACCGGCAGACAGGCGACGGTGCAGCGGGCGTTTTTCTCGACGTGGTCGAGCAGCATCCGCGAGTAGTCCTGCTTGTAGATATGATCCCCGGCGAGGATCACGATGTACTCGGCGCCGTAGCGGCGAATAATATCGAGGTTCTGCGTTACCGCATCTGCCGTACCGCGATACCAGTTTTTCGCATGAACCCGCTGCTGGGCGGGCAGCAGGTCGACAAACTCATTCATCTCTTCGTTTAAGAAGGACCAGCCGCGCTGAATATGCTGCACCAGGGTATGGGACTGGTACTGGGTAATGACCCCGATCCGGCGGATCCCGGAATTAATGCAGTTAGAGAGGGCAAAATCGATAATGCGGAACTTCCCGCCGAAATGAACCGCCGGTTTGGCGCGCTTTTTGGTTAAGTCTTTTAGCCGCGTGCCGCGCCCTCCGGCCAGAATCAGGGCGACTGATTTCAGCGGCAGCTGCCGCGCCAGCATCATAGAAGTGTTCTTATCAAGCTGAACCATAAATCACTCCGTTTTATGACCTGTGAAAAATGCAAACTCCCTGTGCGGGCCCATGCCAGACGGTCAGAGTGACGGGATTGTCCTCTCCGGCAAAAGGAGGAATAGCACGCCACTCTCCTTCGGGTAACACCATCTCCAGCGCAGTGTCGGTGGCATTTATTGCGATTACCCAGCGCTCACTTAGTTGGATCAGCAGGCAGCACGCGCCCTGCTGCCACTCTCCCTCACTCAGCGGCTGACCCTGTGGGTTCAGCCAGCGCACGTTGCCATCCCCTTCCTGCCACCAGCGATCGAGGGTGAGCGCGGGAATGGTCTGGCGAAGATGAATCAGCGCGGCGGTAAAATCGGTCAGCCAGACGCTGGCCTTTTCCCAGTCCAGCCACGTCAGGGCGTTATCCTGGCAATAGGCATTGTTATTGCCATGCTGACTGTGGCCGTGCTCATCCCCGGCCAGCAGCATCGGCGTGCCCTGCGCCAGCAGCAGCGTGCTCAGGAGGCCGTGGATGCTGGCGCGACGCCGCTCAACCACCTGATGGCTGACGTCCGGGCCTTCCTTGCCGTGGTTGTTACTGTAGTTATTGCCGGTGCCGTCGCGGTTCTCTTCCCCGTTCGCTTCGTTATGCTTATGGCTGAAGCTAACGCAGTCCTGCAGGGTAAAACCATCGTGTGCGGTGACCAGATTGACCGAGGCCGACGGCAGGCGTCCGCCTCGCTGAAAAACATCGCTGGAGGCGGCAAAGCGCCGGGCCAGATCGCCGTTTGAGACATCCCGCTGAAGCCAGAAACGACGGGCGGTATCGCGAAAATGGTCGTTCCACTCGGCAAAGGGCGGCGGGAAGTTACCCACCTGATACCCGCCCGGACCGATATCCCAGGGCTCGGCGATCAGTTTCACCGCCGACAGCACGGGATCGTTTTTGATCGCCTCAAACAACGGTGCGTCCTGGCGGTACTCAGGCGTGCGCCCCATAACGGAGGCTAAATCAAAGCGAAAACCGTCAACATGGCAAACATCGACCCAGTAGCGCAGGCACTGCAGGGCGTATTCCACGACCCCGGGGTGACTTAAGTTGAGCGTGTTTCCGCAGCCGGTCCAGTTGTGGTAGTCGCCATCCTCTCTGATCCAATAATAGCTGCGGTTATCGATTCCGCGCAGGGAAAGGGTCGGGCCATCGAGGTCGATTTCGGCGCTGTGGTTCAGTACCACATCGAGGATCACTTCAATCCCGGCCTTATGCAGCGCCTTCACCGCATCACGGAATTCGCTAAGCCCGTTTTCCGGGTGGCTGGCATAGCCAGGGTGTAGCGCAAAGTGCCCCAGGGGGTTATAACCCCAGTAGTTACTTAGTCCAAGGCGCTGCAGGCGCGGCTCGCTGGCAAAGTGGGCCACCGGAAGCAGCTCCAGCGCCGTGATGCCCAGCGTCTTCAGATGCGCAAGCGTCGCAGGATGGGCCAGCGCCTGCCAGCGGCCACGAATTGCCTCGGGGATCGCCGGATGCAGATACGTCAGGCCCTTAACGTGCGCCTCGTAAATCACCGTTTTGCCCCAGGGCGTACGCGGCGGGGCGTCATCTTCCCAGTCGAAATGGGTATCGACTACCACCGATTTCGGCATCCGGGCGGCGCTATCATGCGGGTCAGGCGCATCATAGCCGCCGTGCAGCAGCGGATCGTCAGGCAGATCGCCGTCTATTCGCCGGGCGCAGGGATCGATAACCAGCTTCGCCGGATTAAAGCGGTGACCCTGCGCTGGCTCCCAGGGACCATGTACCCGGTAGCCGTAGCGCTGGCCCGGCTGCAGCCCGGCAATATAACCGTGCCAGACATCGCCGCTGCGGCCGGGAAGATCGGCACGCTGCTCATTGCCCTCGTCGTCGAAAAGACAGAGTTCAACCCGCTTCGCATGGGCGGAGAAGAGCGTGAAATTGACGCCTTTGCCGTCGTGGTACGCGCCCAGCGGCGTAGGAGAACCTTCCGCGAGTCGGATCATTCCCCCTCCCGAACCAGCCAGATGGTCGACAGTGGCGGCAGAGTGATGTTCAGGGAGTACTGGCGTCCGTGGCTGCTGATGTCATCGCTGTGGACCACACCGCCGTTGCCCGTATTGCTGCCGTGATAGTGCATCGAATCGGTGTTCAGCTCTTCCCGCCAGCGGCCAGGCTGGTTGATACCAAAGCGATAGTCGTGCCGCGGCACCGGGGTAAAGTTACTGACAACGATAATTTCGTTGCCCTGCTTATCCCGACGCACAAAGATAAAGACCGATCGCTGATGATCATCCACCACCAGCCATTCAAAACCGTAAGGGTCAAAATCCAGCTCGTGCAGCGCCCGATGGTGGCGATAGGTGTGGTTCAGGTCGCGAACCAGCCGCTGTACGCCATGGTGCCAGTTATCACCGCCTTCCAGCAGATGCCAGTCGAGACTGCTGTCGTGGTTCCACTCGCGACCCTGCGCAAATTCATTGCCCATAAACAGCAGTTTTTTTCCGGGGAAGGCAAAGAGCCAGCCGTAATAGGCGCGAAGGTTGGCAAACTTCTGCCAGGCATCCCCCGGCATCCGATCGAGAGTCGATTTTTTACCGTGCACGACCTCATCGTGGGAGAGCGGCAAGACAAAGTTTTCACTGTAGTTGTACAACATGCCGAAGGTCAGCTTATCGTGGTGATACGGACGATATACCGGGTCCAGCTTCATATAGTCGAGTGTGTCGTGCATCCAGCCGAGGTTCCACTTAAACCAGAACCCCAGGCCGCCCATCGTTGGGGGACGAGAAACCCCGGAAAAATCGGTGGACTCTTCCGCCATGCTGACCGCGCCGGGAACCTGCTCCCCAAGAATACGGTTGGTATTGCGCAAAAATTCAATGGCTTCGAGGTTTTCTCGTCCGCCGTGCTCATTTGGCACCCATTCGCCCTGCTTGCGGCTATAGTCGCGATAAATCATCGAGGCCACCGCATCAACCCGCAGCGCATCAATGCCAAAGCGCTCGATCCAGTAGAGCGCGTTGCCGACCAGGTAGTTGCTGACTTCCCGGCGACCATAGTTGTAGATCAGCGTGTTCCAGTCCTGGTGATAGCCTTCGCGCGGATCGCCATGTTCATAGAGCGCGGTACCGTCAAACTGCGCCAGGCCAAAATCATCAGAGGGAAAATGCCCCGGAACCCAGTCGAGGATCACACTCAGTCCGGCGGCATGGGCGGCATCGATAAAGTAGCGAAAGTCATCCCGGGTGCCGAAACGCCGGGTGGGTGCGTACAGCCCGGTCGGCTGATAGCCCCAGCTGCCGTCAAAGGGATGCTCGTTAACCGGCAGCAGCTCCAGATGGGTAAACCCCATCCACTTCGCGTAGGGCACCAGTTGGTCCGCCAGCTCGCGATAGCTGAGCCAGAAGTTATTGTCGCTATGTCGCCGCCAGGAGCCGAGGTGCACCTCATAAATGGAAATGGGCGCATCGAAGCGATTAGCCGCTTTGCGCGCGTCGCTCTGAACCACTTTCTCCGGCAGGCCGCAAATCAGCGATGCGGTTTCCGGGCGCATCTGGGCTTCAAAGGCATAAGGATCGGCCTTAATACGCAGCTTGCCGTGGGCATCGATCATCTCGAACTTATAGAGCTGCCCATTATGCGCACCGGGAATAAATAGCTCCCAGATCCCACTCTCACGGCGCAGGCGCATCGGGTGGTGGCGGCCGTCCCAGTAGTTAAACTGTCCGACGACGGAGACGCGACGCGCGTTGGGTGCCCAGACCGAAAAGCGAGTACCGGTCACGCCATCCATCGTATCCGCGTGGGCGCCAAGAGTTTCATAAGGCCGCAAGTGGGTCCCTTCAGACAGGAGCCAGCTATCCATATCCTGCAACAGCGGGCCAAAGCGATAGGGATCGTCAATCAAATTTTGCTGGCCGTGCCAGGTGACAGCCAGCTGGTAACGAAAGGGATTTTTACGGCGCGGAACCACGCCACAAAAAAAGCCGCGAGAATCGAGGCAATCCAGCCCGGCAATTTTACGGCCGGTTTTGGTTTCAATGACCCAGGCTTCTGTGGCGTCGGGCAGCAGCGCGCGAACCTCAAGGCCATTTTCTGTCGTGTGCATACCGAGAGCGGAGAAAGGATCCGCAAAGTGCCCGGCAATTAGCGCGTTAATCACGTCTCGATCGATACACAGGGACATGTTTTTCATCCTGTTTTATCGTGCCGGCTCTTCCGGACAATACGGCACTCTGTTTTAACCTGTACGACGCAGCACCAGCGTGCATCCTCCTTGCGTCGTCCAATTTTCAGGCAACAATTTTAAGAATAGCCAGGGCTGAACAGGAGCCTTGAAAAAATTAAACATTTATTGTTTTTCCCTATGAAAGACATAAAAAAAGAGGTGCCGGTGGCACCCCTTAATCAAGCTTCGGGAAAGATTACGCGAGCTGGCGCAGCATCCGGCGCAGCGGCTCGGCCGCGCCCCACAGCAGCTGATCGCCAACGGTAAAGGCGGAGAGATATTCCGGGCCCATGTTCAGCTTACGCAGGCGGCCAACCGGCGTGGTCAGCGTGCCGGTTACCGCCGCAGGCGTCAGTTCACACATGGAGATTTCACGGTCGTTCGGCACCACTTTCGCCCACGGGTTGTGCGCAGCCAGCATCTCTTCCACGCTCGCAATGGACACGTCTTTTTTCAGCTTAAGGGTAAACGCCTGGCTGTGGCAGCGCAGCGCACCGATACGAACACACAGGCCGTCAACCGGGATAGATGAGGACGTTGCCAGGATTTTGTTGGTCTCTGCCTGACCTTTCCACTCTTCACGGCTCTGGCCGTTATCCAGCTGTTTGTCGATCCACGGGATCAGACTGCCGGCCAGCGGTACGCCGAAGTTGTCCACCGCCAGCTCGCCGCTGCGGGTCAGCGCCGTGACTTTACGTTCGATATCAAGAATTGCCGATGCCGGGTTAGCCAGCTCTTCAGCGACGTGATGCTGCAGCTGCCCCATCTGGGTCAGCAGCTCGCGCATATGGCGCGCACCGCCGCCGGATGCAGCCTGATAGGTTGCCACAGACGCCCATTCAACCAGGTCATTGGCGAACAGGCCGCCCAGCGACATCAGCATCAGGCTGACGGTACAGTTACCGCCGACAAAGGTTTTGATTCCGTTATTCAGGCCGTCGGTAATAACGGCCTGGTTTACCGGGTCGAGGATAATAATGGCATCATCTTTCATGCGCAGAGAAGACGCTGCATCAATCCAGTAGCCCTGCCAGCCGCTTTCACGAAGCTTTGGATAGATTTCGTTGGTATAATCGCCGCCCTGGCAGGTGACAATGATGTCGAGTGCCTTCAACGCATCCAGATTAAATGCGTCCTGCAGCGTACCGGTATGGCTACCAAAAGCCGGTGCTGCCTGACCGAACTGAGACGTTGAGAAGAAGACGGGACGAATGGCGTCGAAGTCACGCTCCTCTACCATGCGCTGCATGAGTACGGAGCCGACCATTCCGCGCCAGCCGATAAAACCAACATTTTTCATAGCGTGTTTCCTGCAAAGATGTGTGCTGTAGCCAATATGTGGTGGATATAGCCCTCACCTTACAAAAAGCAGCCAAAGTCGCAAGTGAAATTAATCAATGATTATGCGGCGCTTAGAAACAGAACTTATTTAACCTAAAATATGAGCGCTATTCTCAGGGAACACGATGTATGACTGAAATTATCTCCGCCACCGTTTTACTGATTCTTATCATGGACCCGCTCGGCAATTTGCCGATTTTTATGTCCGTGCTTAAACATACGGAACCGAAGCGTCGCCGGGCGATTATGATCCGCGAGCTGCTGATTGCGCTGCTCCTGATGCTGATCTTCCTGTTCGCCGGTGAGAAAATTCTCTCCTTCCTGAACCTGCGCGCCGAAACGGTTTCTATCTCCGGCGGGATTATTCTGTTCCTGATCGCCATAAAAATGATTTTCCCCAGCGCCAGCGGCAGCACGACTGGCTTATCCGCCGGGGAAGAGCCGTTTATCGTGCCACTGGCGATCCCGCTGGTTGCCGGTCCAACTCTACTGGCCACCCTGATGCTGCTGTCACACCAGTATCCGAACCAGATGGGGCATCTGGTTATCGCCCTGCTGATTGCCTGGGGTGGTACGGTGGCGATCCTGCTGCAATCGTCGCTGTTCCTGCGCCTGCTGGGTGAGAAAGGCGTTAACGCCCTTGAACGCCTGATGGGGCTGATTCTGGTGATGCTGGCCACCCAGATGTTCCTGGACGGAATCCGGGCGTGGATGAAAGGGTAAACGGCCACCACGGCCGGGGCGTTAAAGAGAACGAATAAGATCGAGCATGGAAGGTTCGCGCTCAAGCAGGCGCAGAACCTTTAAGCTGCTGCCGCGAGGGGTGCGGTTTTTCTGTTCCCAGGCTTCAACCAGTGAAGGCGACACGCCCACCACGCTGGCAAATTCGATCTGGGTCAGCCCGGCAACCGCGCGGATAGCTTTCACATCAGGAAGGACAAAAGTCGTCACACGCGCAGGCTGTTTCAGACCCTGGCGAATTTCCGTCGCTTCGCGGACGCTGTCAATCAACTCGCTGAACAGTTCATCTTTCATCAGGTATTGTCATGTACTTTCTGAGCACATTCTTCTGCTCATCCGTGAGGTCATCCTGTTCGTTTTTGGCAAAGGCTTGCAGAAGATAGATCTCGCCAGCATCCGCCAGATAGTAATAGATAGCCCGTATATCGCCGTGCTTCCCCTTTCCCTGGATAGCCCAACGGACCTTACGACAGCCGCCGGTTCCGGACATTATCGCCCCCGCGTCCGGCCAGAACCGCAGGTACTCCTGAAAAACCCGATACTCTTCCCGGTCACATCCTCCCGTCGAAGACGCAATAAAAAAAACCGGGCCGCATATACTCTGTGGCCCGGCTTCAGCGTTATTTCTCTCCTTTCAGGAGAGTTGCACGGAAATCTTAACTTAGCAGGCTAAACGCAATCATCCCGACGATGGCTCCCGTGGTACCGAGGATGGTTTCCATCATGGTCCAGGTCTTCAGCGTCTGCGCTTCGGTCGCGCCGGTAAATTTACCGAACAGCCAGAAGCCCGCATCATTCACGTGACTCACCACGATAGAACCGCCCGCGATACAAATAGAGAGTGCCGCCATCTGCGCGCCGGAGTAGTTCAGTTGCTCAATCACCGGCATCACCAGACCGACGGCGGTTAAACAGGCGACCGTAGCCGCCCCCTGAATAATGCGCACTGCGACGGCCAGCACAAAGCAGGTAATGGCAACAGGCACTCCCATACCGGTCAGCGCCTCACCCAGCGCAGGACCTACGCCGGAATCGACCAGCACCTGTTTGAACACGCCGCCTGCACCGATCACCAACAGGATAATCCCGGCAGGCTGCAGATCTCCATAACCTTATCCTTCGGCATCCCCTGGCGCATCGCCAGACCATAAATCGCGACCAGGCAGGCAACCAGAATTGCGGTAAACGGATGGTCGATAAACTCAAACCACTCATAGATTGTGGAGCCTTCAGCAACAAAACGCGCGGCGATGGTTTTCAGACCCACCAGCACCAGCGGCAGCAGGATCATCCAGCCAAAGTCGGCGTACATATGGGATGCCAGCAGCATCGGCGCAGGCCCCGGCAGCAGAAACGCGGCCGCGGCGGCGACACCGGCAAACAGGGGAATAATCAGCTTCAACAGGTTGGTGCCGGTATGGCGCGCCATAGAGAAAGCGACGCCTAACAGCAGCACAATCGCCAGGAATCCCGGCGTACCGCCCATGCGTTTTTCCATGGTCGCTGCGATGGCATACCGGAAAACAGACCAGCACCAATGGACACCACCATCAAAGCGACAAAGGCATGCATACGCGCCTTCATCACTAAAAACAGCAGCAGCAATACCGAGCCGACCGCTGTTAAAACAAGCGTTAAAGTACTCACTTTTTACTGCTTTTTTAGTTATTAATTACTGCAATAGTGCTGGCCACAACGCCTTCAAGCGGCTGGTCAATATCAACAATCAGCACATCACGTTCGTCAGCGCCCGGCTCTTCCAGGGTTTCGAACTGGGTCACCAGCATCTGAGTTTTAAAGAAGTGCCCTTTACGCGCCTTCAGACGGCTTTCGATGACTTCAAAACCACCTTTCAGGTAGATAAAGGAGAGGTTCGGGTTGCCGTCGCGCAGAATGTCACGGTAGTGCTTTTTCAGTGCGGAACAGACGATCAGCGATACTTTATTGGTGCGTTGCATCGCAAAAGCGGCATCGTTCAGCGCCTGCAGCCAGGGCTTGCGGTCATCATCGTTCAGCGGTTTACCGGCGCTCATTTTGGCAATGTTGCAGCGCGGGTGGAGGAAGTCGCCATCAAGGAACGCGGCATTCAGCTGATGCGCTACTTCACTGGCAACGGCGGATTTGCCGCTGCCCGATACGCCCATCAGGACGTAGATGTGGTGATCATGGTTAGTCGTGCTCAAGGCGTCGCTCCCACAGAAAGGTTAAAGAGGCTGTTACGGGTAACTGTTATCGGTAACATTGTCCTGCCGAGGTAAAACAGACGCAATAACCATTGGTGCCAGAAGTGGATAAGTGTGAGCTAGTTCAAATTTTGCAGCTTAAATAGATCCGCCCAGCGACAACGTGAAACTTAAATCTAACATTTTAGGCGTTACGATCTCGCCGCGAATACGCGCCAGTAGGCGTTCAGCACCGATACACCCCATCCGCTCGCGCGGTGTCAGCACGCTGGCCAGCCGGGGCTCCATCACCTGGCCAATATCATGGCCGTGGAAACCCGCAATCGCCATATCCTCCGGAATACGCAGCCCAAGACGCTGACACTCGAAGGCCACGCCGACCGCCAGGTCATCGTTGGTGCAGAAAATACTGTCGAGCTGCGGATATTCACGCCGCGCCTGGCGCAGCAGTTCGCTTCCGGTGGAGTAGGAGGAGGCCTGCTCGATCATCACGCTGTACGGCGTCAGACCGGCATCGCGCATCGCCTGTTCATACCCCTGCTGTTTGATGATAGTTCGTTCGTCGAGACGCGCGCCCAGATAGGCCACATGCTGGCGACCACGCTGAATAATCGCGGCGGTCATCTGCCGGGCAGCTTCAAAGTTGTCGAAGCCAACGGCGATATCCAGACAGGGAGACTGGCTGTCCATCAACTCAACTACCGGAATACCGGAGACTTCAATCATCTTGAGGGTACGGGCCGTGTGGGTACGTTCCGTCAGGATCAGACCATCAATATTCCACGACAGCATGGATTCGAGACGCTCTTCTTCCAGCTCGGCTTTATAGCCGTAGTGGGCAAGCATCGTCTGGTAGCCGTGCGCATCCGTCACGCTTTCGATACCGCGCAGCACTTCGGCAAAGACCTGGTTCGTTAAGGAGGGAAGCAGAACGCCAATCGCACGGCTGGTGGCATTGGACAGGATATCCGGCGCGCGGTTGGGGATGTAACCCAGTTCATCAAGCGCTGCGGTGATCTTCCCCCGTAAGGCCTCGGAAACCTGCTCCGGGTTACGTAAGAAACGGCTGACCGTCATTTTGGTCACGCCTACACGATCGGCAACATCCTGAAGTACGGGTCTTTTCTTTTTCATCGTCCGGTGAACATGCGCAAAGGAAACATTTGCCCAGTTTATCACGGACTCACCGCCTGGCCCATCAGGCGTAGTGGTTCGCAATTTATTGCGACGAATTCACAAAAACTGCAAATTAACGCCGTCATATCGGCAGCCCTGTCATCCTTCCAGGGCACGGCCCGCAAATTTGATAATGCGTCTTATTTTAACATTGCCCAACAACAAAACACTCCCTATCGTGATGGCGCTGTACTTTGCGGTAAAAATCGCATTACACGCTGCCTTTACGAGATTAGATAGCAGTTGTTACTGGATTGTGCAGAGTGTGTCATCGTTTACCGATGGCAGCCCTGCATGCCGCTCTGAGTTTCCCGCCACGATGGCGGGGCAGGCTTTTGTTGTACAGCTCACTCTTAACTTAATGGTATTTACCGACAAAAGGAATTGTGTATGAGCGGTGGAGACGGACGTG
>Ga0268251_10000057_pt1 | contig 97108 bp, 121 predicted proteins | sample AgamicAsMae_FD_200527 | JGI IMG/M metagenome (GOLD analysis project Ga0268251, IMG submission 200527) | Agave microbial communities from Guanajuato, Mexico - As.Ma.e (v2) (version 2) | ecosystem: Host-associated > Plants > Phyllosphere > Phylloplane/Leaf | place: Guanajuato, Mexico | collected... | reverse complement strand
GATAGCATAGAGGACACACCTGTTCCCATACCGAACACAGAAGTTAAGCTCTATAGCGCCGAAAGTAGTTGGAGGATCGCTTCCTGCGAGGATAGGACGATGCGGTGCCGTACATAGAAAAGAAGTATCTCATTTGAGGTACTTCTTTTTTGTAAGTTGATTGTACTAGGTTCATGTACTTTGGTCAGTAATTACGGTATAATGTAATTACTAAGATTTTTGGGAGGTCAACATTCTTATGGTTACATTATTTTTATCACCGAGTTGTACCTCATGCAGAAAAGCGAAGCAGTGGTTGGAAGAACACAATATTTCCTACCTTGAAAGAAATTTAAGTAAAGAACCATTACGAGCAGAAGAAGTGAGTAAAATGTTGCGCTTAACTGAAGATGGTACGGATGAAATAATTTCTAGACGTTCAAAAGTTTTTGCAAATTTAGATATGTGTTTAGAGGATCTTACTATAAATGGGTTGATTAAATTGATTGTGGAATATCCTTCATTACTTAAGCGACCAATAATTATTGATGATCGGCGCATGCAAGTGGGTTACAATGAGGATGAAATTCGTCGCTTTTTGCCACGGACTGTGCGGCAGCGCGAATTAATTCGTGCAACATATAAGGCTGACTTTGAGGAAGAAGCGAAGAACTTAGTTGTTGAAGAAGTATGAGATTTTTTTGAATGAAATATCAGCTCTGATCTATAAATTTTGAAAGGAATATTAATATGGAAAAGGAAAGAATTAATGAAAATACAATCCGTGTTATGATTGATAATTCTGATTTAAAAGATCGTGGAATTACTGTAATGGAATTATTAGGTAATCATGAAAAAATCGAATCTTTTTTTTATAATATTTTGTCTGAAGTAGATACTGAGCATGATTTTGAAGATGATGATCAAGTTTCGTTTCAAATTTTACCAAACCGTAATGGATTGGAATTATTCATTTCACGACTAGATGAAGAAAACAAAATTTCTGACATATTAGATAATATTACTAATTTTTCTAGTAAGCAACCGGCAAATATTGATAATATTTCTGACAAGAGACGTCAAGAATTGCGTCAATCAGATAAAGGAGATATTGTGAAATCAAAAGTATCTTCAAGTGATCATAAAGATGGTTCTCAAGAGAACTTTGAAAATACGCAAGTAATATTGGCGTTATCAGATTTTGAGAATGCTATTGCTATTGCGAATAGCCTTAAAATCGAAAATTTAGTTTCTGACCTATATTTGTATGAGGGTGCGTATTATTTAAATCTATTAGTTCCGGATCATTCTGTCAGTCAAGAACAATTAAAAAATGAATTGGCAATTGCTTTAGAATTTTCTCGTATCAGCCATGTTACACATGAGGTTCTGCATGAACATGGACAACTTATATTGAAGCATGAGGCACTTGAAAAAATTAAAAGTTTATTTTCTTAAACGCTACAAAGCGTTTTTTTTTGGTACAATTAAATAAGATTATTTAAGAGGTTAAAGAGGAAAAATATGAATAACATATTATTATTGGTAGCGACAATTGCATTTGCATGGATTCTGTTTTCATTTGCTGGTTGGCTTTGGGTGTTTGTCTCGGCAAAAATGCATGGGACATTGTTAAAGCCCATTGAATTTACTGAAAAACTAGAAGCCGATAATGGCCAAATTATTGACGTACGTGAAAGTACGTTGTATAAACGATCACACATTTTAGGATCTCGAAACATTGTTGCTATGAATTTTTTGCAGGGAAAATCTGGTTTGCGTAAAGATCGCGATATTTTTTTATACGATGATAACCTTCGTGACGCTGTGCGAGCTGCTAAATCATTAAGCAAACAAGGTTTTGAAAAAGATAAGGTTTTCATATTACGAGGCGGTTTTAATCGTTATGAAGGTAAAAAGACAAAATAAAAGAACTGCAATAGTGCGGTTCTTTTTCTTAGTATCGTGATTGATGTGCAGCAACGCTTCTTCTGATAGCTGCTTTAGAGACTTCATTGTACTCTTCTTCTGCCTTTTCAATAGGCTTGATGACTTTGTGACGATATACTAAAGCACTTCCAGCAACTGCAGCAGCTGTTCCAAAAGTTCCAATGATAACACCTAATTTAAATGATTTCATATTTTTTCCACTTTCTTAAGTTTCTTTAAGTACTATTATCAACCATTTCAGCGCATTTGTAAATAACTATGATTGGGTAAAACATGACAGAAATAATAGCACACCGCGGATATCGAATCGTTGCTCCAGAGAACACACTACCTGCTTTTGAGGCAGCCTTGGCATATGATATTGATATGCTTGAAACTGATGTACATCGTACTAAAGATGGGTATCTTGTAGTTATCCATGATGAAACAGTAGATCGAACAACCAATGGGACTGGTTTAGTAAAGGAACTAACTCTAGCAGAAATAAAAATGTTGGATGCAGGCAGTTATAAACAGCCAATGATGAATAATGTTTCAATCCCAACACTAGAAGAATTATTAATTTTTTTAAAAAATGAAAGGTTTAGTAAAACGCTACTTTTAGAAATAAAAACAGATCATATTGACTATCCAGGCATTGAGCAAGAAGTTCTAAATTTAGTGAATCAGTTTGATCCGACATATGGTATTACTTATCAAAGCTTCAATTTAAAATCATTAAAAATAATACGGAAGCTTCAACCTAATGCTAAAATCGCTGTACTAGTATTCTGGCCTTCGCCCAAAGTTTGGTGGTTAAAAATTATTGGTGTATTTAAATTTGTACATCCTGATATTAGAATACTAAAAAGAAAGCCAAAATTATTTTGGCGTATAGGATTGCCCATTCGCCCTTGGACGGTTGACAAGGAAGAAGATATGCGCGCTGTATTCAAAGCAAAATTACCAGGAATCATCACAAATCAAGTAGCGTTGGCCTGTCGAATACGTAAGGAGATACAAAAAGTTAATGAATAAAATAGTAGTGTTGACTGGGCCAACAGCCTCTGGGAAAAGCAGCTTATCTATTCAGATGGCACAACGTCTCAACGGTGAAATTGTATCAGCTGATTCGATGCAAATTTATCGCAACTTGGACGTCGGAACTGCCAAAGTGACTAAAGAGGAACAAAACATTGTTCCGCATCATTTAATTGACATTGTAGATTTAACAGCTAATTACTCTGTGGGCGATTTTATTATTGCTGCAGATAAAGTGATCGCTGATATCATTTCACGAGGAAAATTACCAATTATTGTGGGTGGCACTGGGTTATACGTTAAAGCTTTGTTAGGCTTTCAAGAACTAGAATACGCCGCAAGCGATACGGAAGAAGTGCATAAATTAAATGCTTATGAACTAGACAAATTAGTTGTAGAATTAAAATCTTTAGATATTAATCGTGCTCAAAAAGTAGATTTAAAAAACAAGCAACGCGTTATTAGGGCAATTCAAATTGCAAAATATGGGAAAAAAGATGCAAAATTAACACAACGGCCAAAGTATGATGCGTTGGTTATAGGCCTTGATTGGCCCCGTGAGCTACTTTATGAACGTATCAATCACCGTGTTACACAAATGGTTCAAGATGGCGTGTTGAAGGAAGCACAGACAATTCTGGACGCTGGCGGGGAAAAACTACAATCAGGGAAGGCCATCGGTTATAAGGAGTTTTTCCCTTACTTACGCGATCAGGTAACTTTGGATAAAGCTATTAATCAACTGCAACAAGATTCTAGGCGGTACGCAAAGCGACAATTAACCTATTTGCGTCATCAAATACCTGGATTAGTCTGGCTAAAAGGACAGACGGCTGAACTTAGGTTAACAGAGATGATTGAAGGCTGGTTATCATTGAAGTAATATTGGTATTTGTAAGCAAAAAAAGAACACGTCTGTGTTCTTTTTTTAATGATATAACAATAACATTGAGAAAGCTTGTAATAAGATATAGCCCATATTCTGCCAATTACCCAACTTAGCCTTCATAAACTGTAGTACAAAAGCCAATAAGCTAAAAAGTACAACAAAGATAGTGCTGACACCAACATGATGGCTGAACAATACAACCCAGAATAGACCAAGTGTTAAAATACTCAATTTCCTACCATCGGGATTTGGCATTAAGATGGGATTGAAATAGAAAATAAAGCTAAAAAACATGGGTAATAATTGCAAAATAAATTTCTCGGTTACAAAATTATTTTGTACATAAAAAATAGCAATAGGCACTGTGAACGTCGCTAGAACGGCCAGTAAAATTAATCCTAGAATATTTTGTAAACCAAGCCAGAGTTGTTGAACGATGACTAAGAAGACACATAAGAGTAATAATAGGACGAATATTTCATGTCTTGATTGAATTAATGAACTAAATGTGAACAAGCTACCAACAGCAAAAAAAATATAACTAATCAGACTACGGAAGTTCTGAGTCATCATAAGCGCCATACCCACTGCTATTGCTATTGTATAGCAAAATAATGGTGCAATTTGCCAAGTAATGGAACCTTGAAGAGATTGGGTATGGAGTAGGGGTAATCGCCACCAAATAATATTTAGGGAAATCACGATTACAGACAGTGGTATCCAAAAACGGCGGTCACGAAAATGTATCGGATAAAAATTTTCAAAACTTCGTTTGTCTTGAGCATCATTGCTTAAGCGTCGGGGCATTGAACGGCCATCTGGAAGGCGATGGGCCATATTTGATTGTTGAAAATAATCTTGTTCCATGACTAATATTGTACCGTAAATTTGAATTGTAAAGTTGTCGTTTTGATAACGACATAGTTACAGATGAAATATTTTAAACGCTATTTGCTTTTTAATGAACCATTTGATATGATTGTCTATACAATTTAAAACAGCTATCAAGAGTAGGCGAGTGATACAGCACAATGACCCTGCACCAACCGGCAAAATAACGAAAAGCAGCTACGAGAGTGTATTTTCATCAGTTTTGACATGGTGGTCCATCTGTACAGATAGTCGTCACGTTAGCGCGTTCGACTATGCTTGTCGAACGCGCTTTTTTATGCGACTCTTAGCTTTTTATTTTGATTCAAAGGTGACGACCAAACGTAGGAGAGTATTCATGGCAAAGTATTTCACATCGGAATCAGTTTCTGCTGGGCATCCAGATAAGATAGCTGATCAAATAGCTGATGCTATTTTAGATGCAGTTCTCGAACAAGATCCGAAAGCACGTTCAGCGGTTGAAGTGACTACTTCAACAGGAGATGTATCCATTTTTGGTGAATTATCCACGAATGCTTATGTTAATATTCGCAAAATCGCGACAGATACAATTCGTGAAATTGGATATAATCATGCTGAACTAGGATTTACTGCCGATTCAGTTAACGTTTCTAATAAAATTGTTGAGCAATCAGGGGATATTGCACAAGCTGTCGATAATGCAGAAGATGATCCAGACCAACTTGGAGCTGGTGATCAAGGTATGGTATTTGGCTATGCTACTAACGAAACAGACAGTTATTTACCATTGACGTTGGCTTTGTCGCATCGTTTAATGCGCAAGATTCGTGATGCACGTGAAAACGAAATTTTACCATATCTAAGACCAGATGCTAAAGGTGAAGTAACAGTTGAATTAGATGATAATGATAAAGTTAAGCGCATTGCTGCTGTGGTCCTTTCAACACAACATGATGACGAAGTCACACTAGAGCAATTGCGAGCTGATATTCGTAAACATGTCATTGATGAAGTGTTACCACAAGATTTGGTAGACGAAGACACGATTTATTATATTAATCCATCTGGAAGATTTGTTTTAGGTGGGCCACAAGCCGATTCAGGATTAACAGGACGTAAAATTATTGTGGACACTTATGGTGGTGCTGCCCATCATGGTGGCGGTGCCTTTTCAGGTAAAGACGCTACAAAAGTGGATCGTTCTGCCGCTTACTATGCTCGTTATGTTGCAAAAAACATGGTTGCGGCTGGGGTCGCTGATAAGTTGGAATTGCAAGTATCATATGCAATTGGTGTTGCACGCCCTGTATCACTGAATGTTGATTCATTTGGTACAGCCAAAGTTTCTGAAGAAAAAATCAATGAAATTATAACTAAATTGTTTGACTTCAGACCATTAGCTATTATTAACAACTTAAATTTGCGTCGTCCAATCTATAAGCAGACAGCTGCATTCGGACATTTCGGACGTACGGATATCGATCTTCCTTGGGAATCATTAGATAAGGTGAAAGAAATCAAAAACTTACTTTAATTCATGATAAAATGAAATATGGTTAAAAAAGGATCGACAATTCAATTTTTGTTGAAAGGAATGGCTGTAGGCGAAAGTATTGCCTATTTGCCAGTTCGTGAACAGGAAAAATTGTTACGAGGTGAGTCAGATCATGAGCTGAGATGGGGTACCCAGACAAGCTTGGCACTGACAACAACCGCTAGTTTATCACGAGGTTATCAGTTAGCAGATGTAATGATTCATCTGCAAAACTGGTACAAAAAGCGCCAATATGCACCAATGGGAACAATTCAAGATGTGGATGTTGTGACCAAGCAGGCGTTAGAAAACTATACTAAAAATAGAGACATATTGGCAGCAGGAATTGGTACTGATGATGCTGATAGTGAAAATATACTATCACGTATGCTGCCAGTCTCTCTCTATTTATATCATCAAGTAGGGGTTTCTTTTATTAATGATGAACCAGCCATGCTGATGTTACATAGAATAGCGGGTTTAACGCACAATGACGAAGGTGCTCTGGTCAGTGTGGGGATGCTCAGCCTTATTGTCAGTCAAATATTGGACGGGCATTTGATATCTGATGCCGTAGAAAATGGATTAGCATTTGGATTTGAGTATTATTCTCGCCACCAAGTTTTTGTGAATGAACTGACTGCGTTTTATGATCTCAATCTACCTGATTTTTCAAATATACCAGCTGATAAAATCGAATTAAATGGTAAAGCTTCGCCAACATTGGAGGCGGTTATTTGGAGCTTGTTGAATAGTGATAGTTACACGCAAGCAGTTGAAAAATCTTTGATTCATGGTCATTCTAACAGCATTGTACCCACCCTAGTTAGTGCAATTGCTGCAATATATTATAAAGATGATTTAGTATTAGAATTTGGACAAAATCTTGTTTCAAAACGTGTGATTACGACGGTAATTGGGCAAGCTGAACGTTCATCAAGATTCAATCTATTAAATAAACCCACTAACTTAGGTTAGTGGGTTTATTTTGCAATTTAAATCCAAAATGGGTAAGACTGTTGATCAACATTAAATGAAAAACTACCATTTCCAAGTAGTCCGCCATCAATATGTCCAGGTTGAATATCGTGAACATGAATAGCATCTCCAGGGGATAGGTTAACGTGATGTATGATGTTTGATCTTAAATATTTATGATTGAAAACAATACCCGTGACAAATTGCATCATCTTCATTTTCCTAAGAACAATAATTTCTATCGAAGTTTCTGGCAGGTTGCCAGTAGTAGATGTTGCAGTTGCTTTGTTTTTTAAGGTTAGTAGGAAGGAGTTTGGTAGTTGCAAATATTCCGAGCAAGCGTTAATCGTTACAGGAAAACTTTTCTGATTAAAGAAGGCTTTAGTGGTCAAAAAATGATTCTTTAATACGTTAAGTTTGAATGGACTGGTATTTTTAATACTATTTTTCTTGTATTCGGTTAGTGCAGTATCAAAACCAATGCCAACACTACTAATAAAATATTTGGTCTGCTGTTTGGGTATATCACCACAGATTTTGCCAATATTTAAAAATTTAGGATGATGAATTTGCTGCAATTGAGTTAAGACGTTTGTCTTATCTTTGAGATGGAGCGCGGGTGTAAAATTAGTATGGAGATCCAAAGGTATATAACTAATAGGAAGTTGATGTTGGCGCTCGACACTAAGTAGTCCATTTAATACTGCATTCAAGGTGTTGTCGTTGCCAAGTACTAAAATAACATGATTTGATGATTCATCCGGTAGGTTTTTGGCCAGTTTTTTTGCTATAAAAGTTATTTCTGCGTCAAATGTAGCCTCATACCACGAAGAAAACTTCAGTGAATTTTTCACGTGAGAGACAAAATCTGCAGATTGTATATCTTGGTGTTTATCTTGTACTATATTAATAATGTGGAAATCTGGCATATTTTGACTCTTGCTTTCAAACAAATTAGTATCATTGTATCAAAATTTCAATGTTAAGGCGAACTGAGAGCAAATAAAAAAAGCCTGTTTAGGCTTTTTATCCAAGGAAGTGTCGTAATTGTGCCATGCGGTTAATAAGGGCTGTAATGGCAACTGGGGCACCATCTTTAAATTGCACTACTTGAAGTGCTATTTCAGCATGTTGTTGTTCTTCGCGCGTTTGAGGACCAATTTCAAACTTGAAAATACGTTGCATGATGAGAATATCTTCTTCAACTTCGGCCCAAGCAGCATTTTGAGTTTTTAGAATTTGCAAAGCATCCATATTAACGAAGCGTGCTAATTCATTAAAGTCTTTGCTCATGCTAGGATATGAGCGAACAAATACGCTCAAATGATCAGCATCTAAATGCTTCAATGCGCGCCCAAAACCAATAAATTCTGGTGGGACACCGACTGAGTAGAATGAGCCAGTGAAGTTAATGGCCCTTGGTAATTCGATACCATCAACTGAACGTGAATATCCAAGAACACCAACGTGTTGACGGCGATCACGACGCTTTGGGAACGCCTTGAAAATCGCTTGCATGCTAGGAACCAAATTGTCTAGCGTATTAGAATAAAACTTAGCGGACTCTTCAGCTATCTCAGTTAAAATCTTTTGATCATCAAGAGAAATTTTTAATGGTTCTGCAACAGGCAATTTTTCTTTTAATTCAGCGATACCTTTTTGCACTTCTTCAATAGGAAAGTCGTAACGGAATGCTGATTGAACAGTTGCTGTGCGTACTCCTGGAAATTCTGTTACGTAGCGATCGATGCGGTGTGGAGATAAACCACCACGGAAAATTGCTGATCCGGTTCCTGAAATTGGGAAAATTTCAATGTTTTCTTCTTCAGCAAACTCATGAAGTCGCGCAATTGCTAGTTTGTTACCGGTAATTGAACTCATAAATCCAGCTGTTAAAGCAGAATCCGATCCGGCTAAGAATACACGCATATATTTTGGTCGGAAGCCAAAATGTTCTTCGTGGAGGTTTAAATACTCCTTTAAAATTTCAGGTGCATGTAATTGCGTTTCAAAATCCTCAAAAAGAGGGATCATTTCAATATAGGGTGTGTTTTTATCAGAGCGAGTAAATTCTGCTGATTTGAAGTTTGCTAATTTTTCAAACAAAACTTGCATTTTCAAAATTTGGTCTGCACGCTGTGCCATTGGCAGAATAGCTTCAAATAATGGTCGAGAGAATCCAAGATCATGGGCGAAGTCTTCAGAACTTAAGAAGGCAGTCATCGCTTGCATTAAGTTGTAGCCTTTTTCTTCCCAAATATTAGGGAAACGGAAAGTTAAAAACTTGTCACGACCGATTTGATGATCTTTGAAATAATCATACTCTGTGCTAAACAAGCGATCAATGACAGCTGCATCAGCATGTTTACCTTCCCAATCCCACATATACTCATCGACATTTAATTCATTAAAGTTTTCAAATGCTTCACCGGTTTCTCGATAGGCACTGATAAATGGTTGCTGAGAACTTTCCCAGAATGGCGCATTAGCATTATCTGGATGTTGCGTTCCCATGATTGAAGGGATTTTACGTGATGTCATGATAGCTCCTTAATTTGTACTGATGATATTGTAACATACTGACAAACGACAAGCAGAAATAATGTCAGCTTTTTTACGAATAATTAAGTTAAATGATCCTTAATGTTCGAAAATTGCGGGGATAAATTTCTGATACAAATTAATCATAGTATTTTTGAGAAACATTCATCTTGATAAGTAACCTAACATTTTTTAGAATAATTGTTAAAGTAGTGGCTATACTAAAATAGTAATGTTTGTTCACAACGTTACTACCCCCAACAGACGATTGAAATTAAATTCCTTGATATAGTCCTGTCTGTTGGGGCTTTTTTTATTATTAAAATTGTATTATGAAAGTACATATTTTTTTCTGAAAAATATGTTGACAACTAATAATTAATACATTATAATTTAATCATTGTTTATTTCATTGCTCCATAGTTCAGTGGTAGAATAACGCACTGTTAATGCGCAGGTCCTTGGTTCGAATCCAAGTGGAGCAGTTAGTAAAAAGCCAACTCACAATTTGTTGAGTTGGCTTTTCTGGTCATTTGAGGTGGTTTATATATCATAAATGTAAGCGTTTGCAATCGGAGCGTTTATATGCTATACTACGTATATAGATTAGGAGGAAGTCCTAATAACAATGCGAGTTGTTGAAGTTATCCTTAACGATAACGGGAATGGGTTTCTTTCAATCCAGGAGCAGTTTACTCAGCGTTTAGGCTAGAAATGTTGATGGTGCCTGATAGCTCTATTTCAGCAGATGCTTAGATGAGAAAATAATAATTTACCCAGTGTAAGCTTTGGAAATTGTTGTTTGAGAGTAAGCTGCTTTTTATATTGTCAACATATTCTAGCTTGATTCTCTAAATTAACTTTTTCCAAAAAGAGTGTTATCATTGATTGATGATGAGAGAAAAGGGGGAAATCATATGATTAATGCTTATCGTGAATTTTGGACAAAAATGTTTTCTTGGCATGCAACGGCAACAAGGACACAGTACTGGGTACCGCTAATTGTCAATTATTTTTTGGGTGGAATATTAGTTAGCATCTTGGAAAATATGCAAGGTCATTCAATTGAAGATATCTACACTGTTGGTGACTTGTCTACTAATTTGACAACAAGAATCGTCATGATAATTGTATGGATTGCTACTTTTACTTTGAAAGCACGCCGTCTGCACGATACAAATCGAAGTGCTGGTTGGATATTTATTGATCTGATTCCGATTATCGGAAATATTTGGTTCTTTATTTTAATGATTTTACCAACGACACCGGAATCACGCTGGACTTTGAATCAAAGTAATGTGAATTAGTAATAATTTGTGAAATAAAAAAACACCTAGATTATTTTCTAGATGTTTTTTTATTTAAACCAAAATTAGCATTGGCATAATCATTGGTTTGCGAGCTGTTTCTTTGAATAAGATTTAGGGGTACTGGTGCATAAGGTTTTCAGATACCCTTGTAGTAAAACTGTAGTAAATATCGAAAATTATAGTGAATTAAGAAGCGTGATGGTGTGTGAAATTTCCTTATTTCGCTTCACTTGTAAGAGGTGTAAATACGTCTTTTGAGTGATAGAAATATCTTTGTGACCCAATCTTTCACTTATATATTCTACAGCAACGCCCTGAGAAATTAACATAGAAGCATGGCTGTGTCTCAATCCGTGGAAAGTTATTCTTTTGGGGATGTCTAATCGTGTTAATATTCTTTGCAATTCACGATTAACACTGGATTGCTGACGATCAAATAATCTTTCATTGTTGTCTTTGGATAATGTAAGTAAGTAATCCGTTAACCATTCTGGAACGTCTACAGTTCTGATTGAACTAGGAGTTTTAGGCTCTTTTACAATATTCAAACGTTCTTCATAAGACTTGCTGATATTGATTGTTCCATTACCGATGTCATTAGGGGTAAGGGCTAATACTTCTCCCAATCGAGCACCTGATAAAGAAGCTACTAACATAATATCATGAGTTGGCTCATGGTTTTCTTTTAGATATTCTATAAAACATTTAAGGTCAGTATATTCTAAGAACTTTAGTGAGCTATCTTTGGCATTAGTACCATGCGGTTTTGCTCTTTCAAAAGGATTGACCCTTATTATTCCATCAGCTACGGCATCCTTTAATATGCCACTTAAATGTCCTTTGACTTTTTGGCTAGTAGCAAGAGAGTGAGAGAGCCCATATTCGTTTAAAAATTTTTGCGCATCGTGACGGGTTACTTGATCTAATGATGTATTTTCAAAGTATTCGCTAACAGCTTTCAAAGTCATTTCATAACCAACATGAGTTGAACGTGATACGTCTGTTTTATATGTATCAATCCATTCACTTATATAGGAAGAAAGAAGTTGTGACGGTTTAAAGTCAATGTCACCATCAATCTTAGATCCTTCCGTTTTTATAGCCCATTGGTTTGCCTCGGTTTTTGTTTTGAAACCTGATTTAGTTTTCTTTTTATATCCGCCTTGATAAGGGACGGATACACTAACGGTAAATGTTTTACCTCTTTTATATATTGAAGCCATACAAAAATCTCCCTTAAAAAGAGGACTTATATCTGTTATAATCTAATAGAACGCCCCGTGCGTTTGTAGTATACTTTTAGCACACCCAGTGAACTTTTGCAGGTTGGGGTGTGCTTTTTTATGTACGCCCATAAGGGCATTGACTAGTTATCATTCAGGTGTTGAATAGCGTAATTTGCTTCATCTTGTGTGAATTTCTCACCAGCTTCGGAAGTAAGTTGATCCCGAATAGCTCCAGCAGACATGCTCATTTCTGATTGGTATTGCTTTGCTTTTTCTAAGGCGTTTTTGTTCCAATCAGCTTTCACATTATCAACCGCGTATTGCGCAGCGTCTGCCGGAAATTGTTCTCCGGCATCAGATGTGAGTTGGTCATATATGCCAGCTTTTGACATGCTCATCATATTAGCATATTGCGTAGCCTTTGTCAGAGCTGATGTAAATTCAGCTGAAACTTTTGGCTTTTCAGAACTCGAAGAACTAGAAGCTTCTTCACTAGATGAACTTGTTTCTGACGACGTTGAATTGTCAGCCGTTTTGGTCGATTGTGTTGAACTAGATGATTTTGATGAACTTTCATTAGAATCACTGCTCATTGCGCTCGAAAAAATTGCCACAACTACTATTGCAAGAATCCAGAACCATACGCGCTTATAAAAAGGCTTCTTTTGCACGTAAGTCTTCCCATCGTCTCCAACGATTTTCTTACTCATATCTCAATATCTCCTAAAGCTTTTTAATGTGGACGCTTAGCACATAATAATTAAATTATACCTTAGATGTCAAAATGATTTGATACATATTCTGCTTGTTTTTCAGCTAACATCGTTTTCATTGACCACCTTTTGTCATCACCATACATATTGAATAAAGCGTGACCCGCCTCGTGAACAATAGTATCTATCTGTTGCCATTCAGGTTGCAAAATATTTACGAAGATAATAACTTCGTCCCCAACTTTGTTCACTTCTCCATAGTACCAGTGGTGCGGGACTTCAATTCCATAAAATGTGTAATCCGGAAATTTATCTATATAAAATTCTACGTTCGTCATACATCGTGAGCCTCACAATCTTCTTTTTGAGAGTTTTGCGATTTCGACGAGTTTTTTTATTTGCTCAATATCTTCTTTTGTAGCCTGAGGGTCAATGAAGTAGGCAACTTGTTTTTGAGGCTCTGTCAGGTCATTTGAGGCAGTGGGATTCATTTCATCAATTCGGCCAAGTAAATAGTCCATTGATACATTCAATACATCTGCTACCTTTTCGAGGTTATCCGCTTTCGGGGTTGATTTTTTCCACCCATAAATTGCCTTATTGCTCAATCCGGCTTTATAGTTGACGTCATCAATTGACATACCTCTTAAATTAGAAACTTCTTTTATTTTATCGAAAATTATTGTCATCTCAACACCTATACATTCTTTTGAATTAAAAGTTCTAAAAAACCAACAGAAATCGTTGACAAGTTGGAAATAAAGAACTATACTAATTATTGTAAGTTAGTTACTAAGTTTTAAGCAAAACAAAAACACCTACAAATTTATCTATCTTGGCGGAGTGATAAGGTTAGTAGTCCTTTGTTTATGCTTGTTTACTATGTCATTATAGTTGAATTTATCCAACTAGTCAATGATAACTTACAACTAATTATATGAAACTTACTAATTTTTGTAGGAAAGGAGAGAGATATGGTTGAAACAATAACTAGGGAATACCAATACTTATATTTCTATGTTGACGGCAACAAAAAAATCCCCGTTGTGACAGGCGCAACTAGAGATTTGAATTTAGCTGTTTTTCCGCATAAGGGACTAGTTTGAAAAATATTTGACGATTTCAACATCAAAGCAGACCTATTTGTTTGGATTGATGGTACTGAATTCCTAATCAATACCCACAGCTTTGGAGATTAATGCAGCAGCGACTTGAGAAATAATGTTTAAAGAAACACTTGAAACATTTGAAACTTGCTTTTTGGTCTCACGCCAAATTTTGTTGTCTCTGATATTGTCAAGATATTCGTGACCGGCATAAGTGAGATTTCCCGGCATGATGATAAAGAATGGATCATTATCTGCCTGATGGTTATTACCGGTTATAAAGCCGGCTTCGTTTAATTTCGCAACTGTGTATCCTATTTCGTTTTTACTAAAACCGTGTTTTTCCCGAAAATTGTTAATTTCGGATGTTGAAAATCCATAAGGGCTATCTGAATTTTCAATGTCTAATAACAAAAGCCGAACTAAGTCATGGTTAAGTTTCATATTCGTATTTTTCCTTTCGATTACTAGGCGAATGAGCCAGTAACTAAAGGATAGCATAAACACACAGAAAGGAGGCAACATGACAGAACAAATGATTGTGGACGCAGCAAAAATGTTCAAAAAGCGCGTCAAAGACGGTCTATTCGACCGAGATATGACCCAACGTGATCTAGCTAATGCGATTGGTGTTACTGAAGCAGTATTGAGTTTAGCGATTAACACCTACGCCATCAACAAACAATCACGAGAGGTGCGAGCCAAAGTTAGACAGCTGTTGGATATTCAAGATATTTAGAAAGGAAGTGAGAAACATGGAGTATAACGCAGGCAAAACAAAAACAGCCCAATTAATTGAGAGCGAAGATGTCGCCAATGTAAAAATACGACTCAAATACGCTTCAAAAGAAATTGAACTGCCAGATGATTACACATTAATTATTGTACCGAAGTATCAATAAGATAATATTCAAAAGCCTGAATTGCAACAGTTAAAACTTCTCCAGTTAAGTTAGAAGGCAATTCATCAACAGATGTAACTTTGTTGAAAGTATCAATAGCATTTTCACTTATCATATCATTTGCTAAGTCACCTATTGGTCTATCAACACCTTTGAATTCAGCTAACCAATCTCCAAATTTTATCATTGTGTTTCTCCTTTCATGTCATTAACTAAAGGATAGCACAAAACAAACATTAGAAAGGAAGTGATCGGATGGTAACGCAGCTACTTGCACAACTAGATGAAATCATAAAGTTTTTCCACAAGAGTCAATTACCAGAAATCATGGATAAAACAGAGTTGGCTCAGTTTCTAGGAGTTGGCATAAACAACGTTAATAAATATATCTATTCAGATGGATTTCCTTATATCGAACAACCAAATATGAAAGATGGTTATCCGAAAAAGGCGGTTCAGGAATGGATAGATCAACACACAAAATTTTATGGAAGGTAAACAACATGTGGTTTTTACAAGTAATAGCATTATTGATTGTCGTTGGAGCAGTTTTCTATCTAGGAATGTTGCAAGGTGAAGCGCAGTACAAAGAAAGCATACGCCGTCACCGTGATTTTCATCGCATGGGTAGCACAGATGGTAGCAACAAGTATTTGCGGGTTAAATAAAAAAGCGACTAACTGCTGCAACAGTTAAAGCGCTGGATATAAATTATTCGCAAGAAATTTATATCTCGATTATAGCAAGAAACGAGGTAAATGCAAATGGTACAAGATGCATTAGCTCATTTTCAGCCAGATGTTGAAAGTTCAGCATGGAGAAAAAAGCAGAGCAGAATTGAATACTTATGCAAAGAACGTGATGCAGCATTGGACGAAATTCAAGGTTGCCAAGATTACGTAGAAGAACTCGAACAAGAATTAACACAGTTAGAATCAGGAGATTAATTATGGCAAATGAAATAACAATTATTGATGATTTTGGTCAAAAGTTTGGCTTGAGTATTATGACTGATGATGTTCAGTTAAAGCAGTTAGATAACACAACATTTGAAGACTTAGTGTATCTGATCAAGTATCTAAAAAACGGTATTAAAAAGACTGATGCGGAATTGAAATCACGTTTAGATAATGGAACTCAATTCAAACACATCAGTTATGGAGAAAGCAACAAACAGTCATTAGCCCAAGATGATGAAGCGCTCAAGAAAGCATTTGTTAAAAAGTATGGTTGGCAAGCAGTTGAAGTCAAAACACCTACTAAATTGAAGAAAGAATTCGGTGAAACTATACAGGAAGATTTGGATAAGGTCGTTGTTCACGAAACACAAAAGAGGGTGAAATATGAGTGATTATCAAAATCTATACGAGGCATTAGCTGAAACACAGAATAATATCGAACAACCAAAAAAAGATGCCAGTAATCCAATGTTCAAATCAAGTTATGTGACTTTGGACGCTGTTATTAATTCAATCGTAAAAGCTCGTAAAGTGGCAGGTGCAAAATTCTTTTTCACTAATGTTGTCGACAACGGAGTAATGCTTACTAGAATTATTGGTTATGGCGAAACGATAGATTTAATCGGTTCAAAAATTGCTGATGATTTAGGGAACAGAGGAACAAACTCAGCTCAAGCAGAAGGGTCAGCATTGACATATGCAAGACGATACAGCTTATCCATGGCGTTTGGTATCGCAAGTGATGTTGATGATGACGGCAATGCAGCAAGTAAGAATACAAAGCGCCAACAAACACCGCAACCAAAACTTATTACAAAAGAACAACTGCAATTATTAGAACGATTGATTGCGGATACATCAAAAATAAGTGGTAAAGACATGATGGCCTATACCTTAAAATCTGTCGGTGTATCAGCCCTCAAATTCGTTCAAGAATCAAACTACAAAGCACTATTAGCAAAAGTAACAGAGTGGCATCAAAAAGCAGAGGAGCAAGCAAATGAATCAAGTGAACCTAACGGGACGACTAACTAAAGATATTGAACTACGTTACACACAATCAGGCAAAGCAGTTGGAAGTGGAACGGTAGCTGTTAATCGTCGATTTAAACAGCAAGATGGCCCGACAGCGGACTTTATCAATTTCACCATGTGGGGTAAAGCGGCAGAAAACTTTTCAAACTTCACACACAAAGGCTCTCTAGTTGGTTTGGGTGGTGAATGGCAGACACGTAACTATGAAAATAATGCCGGTCAGCGAGTTTATGTAAACGAACTCAACGCTAATACTTTTGACCTATTAGAGCCAAGAGGCGAACAGCCACAATCTAGTCAATCAAACAATGTGAATGTTGCTGATGTTAATCCCTTCGCCTCTAAAGGAAACAGTCCATTAGATATCAGTGATGACGACCTACCATTCTAAGAGGTGATACATGGCACAAAGGAGAATGTTTAGTAAAGAAATAACAACCAGCGACACATTTGTCGATATGCCAATGTCTAGTCAGCTTCTGTATTTTCATTTAGGTATGGAAGCAGATGATGAGGGATTTATCGGTAATGCAAAAATGCTGAGTAGAGCATATGGCGCAAACAGCGATGATTTATCACTGCTAAAAGTTAAAGGATTTATCATCATGTTTCAAAATGGCGTGAGTGTTGTTAAGGATTGGAATTTAAATAATAAAATACGCAAGGATAGATTGAAACCAACTATTTACAGGTATGAAAAAAGTCTTCTAAACGTTGATATAGATGGGTCTTATTTTATTGACAACCAGATGACAACCAAAGTGCAACCAATTGACAACCAAATGTCCGCACAGGATAGGTTAGGTAAGGATAGGTTAGGTAAGGATAGAAAAGATATATTGTCCGGTTCCGAAGAACCCGACCAACTCCCTTACAAAGAAGTTGTTGATTATTTGAACGAAAATACCGGAAGTAAATATCGAAGTAGTGGAACTAAAACTAAAAAGTTAATCAAAGCAAGATTTAACGAAGGATTTAGTTTAGATGATTTTAGAACCGTGATTGATGTTAAAAGCAAGCAATGGTTAACAGATCAAAAAATGAAACAGTACCTAAGACCTGAAACATTGTTTGGAACTAAGTTTGAAAGTTACTTGAATGAAAACGAGGTAACTAGCAAACCAGCAATGAAGAACGGAGGCTATGGAACAAGATGAATAGCCTCAAGGAGATGTTGGAAAACGATGAACGCTTTGCCAAGAACAAGGTTAGCGATGAAGAATTGCAAGCATGGCGTGAAAAAGTAGAACGTGAAGACCAGGAACGAGTCAGGCAGGCATTGTTTAATAACAGGTCACGTATCTACAAGCGAGATAGCGTGTGGGGAACTAGCGGCGAGCAGACATTCACATTTCAGAAGTGGAACCCAAAAGTGCAACCTAATCAAAAGTTAGCCCACGATATTTGGAAGAAGTCAGCAGACATCACTAAGAGAATGTTTGATAGTAATTTCAACGTTCTGTTCTACGGTGAAGCTGGTACTGGTAAAACAGCCATGGTGTTAGCAATCATTTATGCACTGAAACAACACTCGAATAAGTTGAGCATGTTTGTCAGCGTTATGGACTTACGAGAATTGATTATGTATGACTTCAATGACAATGAAGCAGCAATCAAGATAAAAAATATTGAGCGATCAATGCGTGAAGTAGATGTATTGATACTTGATGACTTTGGTTCTGAAGCTGGTGGTATGAAAAACGAAGGTAGTGCCACTGAGAGATTGCAACAGTTCTGGTTTCGAGTTGCTGAGGCAAGGCAAGTGAAGGATAAAGACGGCAACAATCGTTACAGCACTATCGTGACCACAAACAACGATAGAGGCGATCTGGAACGCATGTACAACAAGAAGATTGTTAGCCGACTGATTACAAAAAAAGCAGAGAACACAGTTGTGTTTGACGGATTGGACGATGTCAGAGAATGAGTTATCAAATGATTTGTACAGAAAACGACAGAGTGATTATGCGAGACCCAAGAGTGTTCACGAAGTTTGATGATGTGGAGTACGCATTAGCAAAGCGCATGTGCGTTGACAGTGAACCTTGGAATTGGGGCATTGAAATAGTGTAGGAGTGCTTAGTGACTGAATTATTTGGACAAGTGAATAAGCTAAATCCAAACAAAGGGTTAGTCACATTGCGAATGAGCGATGATGATTTGCGCACATTGCAGAAGTATCACACAACTAATCAGCAACAAGTCCTGTCAGTGATAGCTAGTGATGATAATGAGCCGACACCAAAACAGCGTAGATTTGCGTTTGCACTGCTCAATGACATTTGGTTGTCACAAGTAGGTGGATCATGGTTAGAGACCGTAGAAAGCACAAGAAGACATTTTTACGGAATGTACGAGTATTATCACGGCTTAGACTTTGGCGAGTTTAGCCTGAGTGCAGTCAAGGGCAACAAGTCGGACACAAACGAGTTCATCAACATGTTATTAGATTATGCAGTTTTGCATAACATCAGCTTGAGTGTGAAACCTTTGAACGAACTGGAGCCACAAGAAATAGCGCATTGGGAATATCAGTGTCTGATGAACAAGTGTTGCGTGATATGTGGCAAGAGACCGAGTGATTTGCACCATTTAGACACGATTGGTCAAGGTGTAGACAGGCGTAAGACTAACCATTTGAAACACAGAGCCGTGCAATTATGCCGTATTCATCACCAGGAGGCGCACTCGTTAGGAATCGAAACATTCTTACAGAAATACCACCTGACAGGCATCAAGATAGATGAGCGGATTGCAGAGGTTCATAGATTAAATACAGGAGATTAACAATGGGAATCAACAAAAACACAACATCAATTAGCGGGTTAATCAGAATGCTTCAAAAATATGAAGACCGACAATCTATTGACATGTTTGTTAAACATAACGCTGGCGGAATTGATAGGCCGATAACTCAATTTCAGTTAGTAGATGACGAAAGCGAGAACGTAAAGCTAATCGTTAAAGATTATTAATGTCGCAGAAGTAATTTAAGACGTTAAACGCTGTTTAGGTATAAATCACTAAACCGCATTTAAAACGTCAAATATGACGGTTTCTGTGGACGTGAGAGTAAATGAAAGGTATAGAGATGGCAACAAGTAAAAAATTAAGTCCATTTGAAGAAGCAAGGCAAGCATTTTTAACTCCAGATGGCAAACCACGAGGTATGGTTGATGGTCGATATGCATTGGAAGTAATTAACAAATTGGAAAGACGTATAAAAAGTCGAAATGACTTAATTATTATGCAAAGGGCAAGCCGATAAATGTTTAAATTTGAGACAGAATTAACAGTTAATCCAGCACCTCATAATCAATCAAATTTTAATAAGTTTGGAAAAGTTTACAAGAGCAAGCAAGAAAAAGCTTACATTGCGGATTTGGCGATTAGGTTGAAGTCTAAATTGAATCGTAGTAAGTTCAAAAGATTTGGCCCGCAACCGATACGTGTTGATTACGTGTTCGGTTTCATGCCACCGCGGTCGTGGAGCAAGAAGAAAAAGTTATCAGCGCTTAATCGTGAGATATACCCAACATCATCACAGCTAGGTGATTGGGATAACTTATGCAAGTCCACACAAGATAGGTTGAATGCACTGATTATTGAAGATGATCGTTTCATTGTAGATGGCCGAGGGCGGAAGATTTACACTGAAAAACCTTATTTGAAGATTGAAATAGAGGAGGTTAAGCAATGACAAACTACGCAACAGAATTTTGTAGCTTAGAAAGGTCAAAAGGATTTGAAGAAGCGTGTGTTTGGATGCAAAAACAGTTAAAAGCTGAAACAGCAGGAGGAGAAGAAAGTGACCATTTTTGGAGTGAGTCACAAACAAAAGCTTTAACAACTATGTTAAGTGACGGTTGTGGAATTGATGAAATATCTGCGAAATTAGGTAAGACGAAATTACAAATATACGCTAAAAGAAGATTGTTAGCCAGCAATGGGGTAGTAAGTAAGCCTGTTCCACCATCGGAGATAAAAAAACAGCGCAAGGGTAAATTTATTGAGTTGGTTGAACAAGGTGAAAATAACGTTAAATTAATCGCCGATAAAATACGTTGCTCTACTACAGCTGTCTATGAGTATGCCAAAGAAACCGGCTACGAAATAAAGAGTGGGAGAGTAATAATATGACGATCGAAGAATACAACAAGTCTGTTCAAGACAGACATAATAAACAAGCGGTATCTGACGGACGTTTCACCGACTCATTTGAACGCAGGTCAGCGGTACGACGGCACAAAATGGCACAACGGAAACAACGAGTTCGGTTGCTATTACAAGAAGGCATCACCAGTATTGATGTTCTAGCGCAACATTTCACTATTAGCGTATCAACAATGCGTGGCGTTATATATCAAATGGGATTAAGGATTGAAAACAGTCGGGTGGTTGTATGACGATATACAAAATAACGGCTGTACCGTCACATTTCATGGAGCTGTTTAACTCATACTACGATTATGAATACCAAAACGGCGAGTATGTGTCAGATAAACACTATGAGGCACTAAAAGCAGAAGTAGAGCATTTCAACAGCAACGTATCGAAAGCTGTGACTATAAAACTAGAGAAAGTGTGATGAGATGAAATTCACCAGCGAAAAAGTTAATGAATTGCTCGGTGTTGATGAAGCATTCAAAGTTCCAAACAAGTTAATGTCAATCATGATGAATCGTGAACAACGTGAGCAAACGTTTAAAGCATTTTTGGAAGTTGAGCGCGATACATCGTTTGATTGGTTTCACGAATATTTTGAAAGTGAACAGTCCGAGCGCAAGACTAAGAAGCAAGATTTCACGCCAAACAGTGTTTCTGACATTATGACGAAACTTGTTGGGAAAGCAGATACCTATTTTGAATCAGCAGCCGGTACAGGTGGTATTGCTATCCGTCATTGGTGGCATGATTTGATTGATAACCACAACCCATTTTTCTATGAACCATCAGATGATTATATGGTATTAGAAGAAAAATCAGAACGTGCGTTACCTTTTCTATTATTCAATCTATCAATTCGAGGTATCAACGCAATCGTTATTCATGGTGATAGTTTAAGCCGTGAAGTCAACAATGTTTATTATCTACTGAATGATAAAAATGATTTCTTAGCATTTAGCACAGTAAATGTTATGCCGCAAAACAGGACGACAATGAAAGAGTTTAATGTTAGTCGGTATATTGATGAGCCAATAGATCACATTGAAGCAGACATCAATATGTGGCGTGACAATGTTGGTAATAAGTACGATTTTGCAGCTAAGTTTATTGAAAAGTATTCAAAATTAAAAGGAGTTAGTCATGAAAATAGTTAGCTTACAGAGCGTGGAATTGGGTGACATTGAACCCGGTATAGATGGAAGAGTTTTCGCTAAGCCTGTTTATTATGAAGTGGGTGAAATGGTTGCGAAATTCGGTTATCGGATGACTGGTAATGAACCCAAAGTAACAAAAATAGAATTTGGTGGAGACTATCACGGTATGGAGTTACCAAAACAAGATGGAACTTATTTCGTTCACACATCAGACGGACACACCAGAGTGTTGCCGGCAGATAAGTACATTGCGGAATGGAGCGACGACACCGACCGTATCAGTCCTGATGACATCGGCAATGATATTCATGAGTTTTTACACGGAGGAGATAAGTGATGACTAATCCGCTAACAGAAGCGGTGCAGTTACCAGTGGAGGGCGAATGATTAAAGAGGAGAAACGTGACTCAACTCAAATAATGATTTATAAAGACAAGTATCAACACTTGTACAGTTATACCAAAAATAGAAATTACTTTCGTGCCACGGCTATGTATTAAAAAGCCGATTAGAAGAGTGATCAGCAATAGAATAATCATAAAGTGAATTAAAGCGTGAAGTAGTAATAAGGTCATAATGCCCCCTAACGTTTTTAATATTATAACATGTAGAAAGAGGAGATGAAATTGGCGGATAGAGTTGATAGCATTTTGAGAGACTACTTCTCTGGTCGTCTCAATTTAAGAATTAAACAGCGTGAAGAAACGATACGGTATGACAGTCAAGAAGTTGATGAGAATATTGGAGGTGGTCGAGCGCAGAACAAACACACACGTCCAGTTGATGACATGGTGATACGTATTGAACAGGATAGATACCTTAATAGCCTCAAAAAGCAAAAGGAAGATGTTGAGCGCTGGATAGCCACGTTTGAGCCAGATAAGCAGAAAGTAGTTGCGTATTATTATGCAAGCAAGTCTGTCACGTGGGTTAAGGTTGCACAGCAGTTTCACATATCTGAAAGAACAGCGATCGCTTGGCGCACAGAAGTCAAACACATATTAGGCGCAGTCCTATAATACTGCGGTTTTTATGCAGTTTTATGCATAAATATGGGGTTATATTTGTATCATCAGATAATTGAGAAGTCAATGATGTGGTATCATCTTTCTTGTAAAAGGAGAGATGATTTATGAGCAAAAAAGAAATTACTTGGTCGCAAGTTGTAACCTGGCTTTTGACAATAATTGCTGTTGTTATATCTGCTTCCAGTGGTATTTATCAATGGAATCAAAGTAAAAGATACAGTCAAAATACACATCAAATATTATTCAACTCAGCAAAATTGGCAGAGTACGATATAGACTTGTTAATCAAGAAAGCTAATGAAGCGGAAAACAATCATTTGGAGTATGGTCAATTAAAGTTTCAAATAGATAGTTTGAATCAAAATTTGGAAACGATAAAGTCGGTTAATGTAACTTCTTTGCCAAAAGATGACACAATGAATTATCAGGTATATAGGCAAGATTTAAATAGCGTAATATACCTGATAAATTCATATATTGATGGATTGAGGGAAGATCTAAATAAAAATTTGACAGAATGGGAATTACTCAACACAAGCAAAAAACGTATTGAACATTTTGTAGACGGAATGGTTACTGCACAAAATGTTATTAAACGTGATAAGACATCACTAAAAAGTAAAATAAATTTATACGACGCAAACTATAAGTAAATTTTAAAAAATAGAAGAAGGTAAATAGTGGAACTAATTTATATATTTGGGCCAATGGTTTTATCTATAATTGCTTTGGTGATATCCACTTTTCAAATCGGATATACAGTTGGCAAAAATAAAAATGCCGGAAAAGACTCAAAGGATAATTAAACAGGTTTATTGCTCATCCATTAAAAGCAACGTTACACACGCTTCGGAAAAAGCCACTGTGTATGTAAAAATACGATAGGTTGGAATATCTATCATTATGGCAGGTGGCGGAATAGGTAGACGCTAGACTATAAGATATTGTACTTTCCGGGGTCTGGAAAGTTGGCTGGAATCAATATCATGTAAGGTGCAAATCCTTGCCCTGTCATTGCGGTCACTCGCAAACACAACTTAGGATAATGACATTTGCCTGTCTTTATCGTACATAGGAGCAATCTGAGTTGAGTGGTGTTTCCATATCACTATAAAATCGAAGTGAGAAAGAACGGCTATTGGTCTATAAGCAGTCTTACAAAAATTAGTATCTAGACAAGTCGATTGTCAGACGTGACAAATATCGGCGGTACATAATAACTAAACTGGTCTTTTTCAACCAGTTTAAACACGCACCTTAACGGGTGCTTTTTATTTGAAAAGAGAATCGTATGAAAATTGATAAAGATTATGGACTTGTTGCTAGTGATGATGAGTTAAACATCTACCGCAGGTTAGACAAGCAACAAAAATATAATAATAAACACAAGAAGGCATCTAAACGCAAGTCGAATACAGACAAGCGCAAGGATGCTTTTTACGAAGATAGGAAGTGGCAGTGATGGCCAATATCAAATGGACCGATGAACATAAAAAAAGAGTTACAGAGCTAGGTGCACAAGGATTGTCATCTAGCAAAATAGCTCAAAAATTGTTTGATGAATTTGGTGTCAATTTAAGCAGACGGACTGTTTCACGATACCTATCAACGGGACACACTAGCAGTGGATATGACAAATTGAAAAAGAATACGAGCAAAGTCAAAGATGTAAAACGTGGCACTGAAATTGTCATCAACAAGGACGGTAGCACAACTTCATCTACGACAATGCAAATGACCGAAGAACAGGCTAAAGACCCAGAGTTCGTATTGAGAGCGCATGGCTTTAATCCTGATGATTGGGATATCGTATCAGCACGCAATAACTTCTGGCAACAGAACAGTGTTGAGAATGGCTTGATTGATTTATACCAGTCTAAGATTACGGTTAAGCCTAAAGTTGATAATGATATCAAACGAGCAGTTGAAGTATTAACGCGTGATATTAAGCCAATTAAAGTTAAACACTCATTAGATTCATCACGAAAACGCAACCTAGTCATACCGATTACAGACAACCATTGGGGTATCACTCATTTATCTGATGTACAAGACAAGTTGTCAGAACTACTAGACATCATTAAGCAAGGCTATGGAACGATTGTTATTGAGATGATTGGAGATATGCTTCATTCTGATAAGATTAACAGCACTGAAACAGTTAGTGGCACTGTACTTGAAGATGTTGATATGCCAAAGGCAATTGATGAAGCTATGCAATTTACAGAAGCGATTGTTGTTACAGCGTTAGAGAATGCTAACACCGTAATGATTAAGTCAGTCGGTGGTAATCATGACTTTGATATCTCGTACATGTTTATGATCTGGATTAAAGAACGATTTAAACAAGCTCAAGTAGATGTGAATAACCGTTATCGCACAGCTTACTTATTAGGACATGTACTTATTTCAATTCAACACGGCAACGTCAACAAAAAGAACCCTGCACAGATACTAGCTAATGAATGCAGATACTTGTGGGGAATTGCAACGACAACTGAAATACATTCAGGACATCTCCACTTTGATAAGACAGAAGACCAAAACGGTGTCGTGTTCAGACAGTTCTCAACACCGAAACCTAGTGACGATTGGGAAACCATGAACGGCTTTGTTGGTTCGAACAAGTTGATGTATGCACTTGAGTACAATGATGACCGATTGAAAGTTGAACACTTTATTTAGTTGCCGAGTGGTGCATTTAGGAGAACGATATGAAATATAGAGAGCATAAGATGGTAGCTAATTGGTCGTATAAAAATTCTTCATTTGCACTCGTCCCATTGAAGACTAATTGTTATAATGAATTTAAAAATAACAAGGTGGTAATTAAAATGGATCCGGAAATGATGCAAATGACAGCTAGATTGGCTGAATTAACTGTAAGAAATACTGCTTCAGTTGTATTCGAGAAAATTAGTGTATCAAAGGCAAAAAAGTCTGATAAAGAAACCATTGCCGAATTGACTGACATAATTAAAGAACTAATTAATGAAAAACAAGAGTTAGAATTTATTTCTCAAGCTTTCGAACGTGAACTAGCAACTCAAAAATTATCTGACAATGACATTAAATTTGTTGGGGAAACAGTTTTGCCGGTAATCAAGGATTTCGCATCAAAAAGTGAAGGGGATAATCGGGGTCTCCTACAAAGTATTGAGATGATGGAACCTTTAATTTCACAAAACACTCTTCAAGTATTGCAAATATTAGGATTTAATTTTAAAAAGGCAATTGGAGAACCATTTACGGAATTATTAAGTAAGAAAATCCAATCGTTGCATGTAGAAAATAATGAGAGCTTAATTATTTCGACAGCTGAAAGAGATACTGAATTTTATAAAGTACTCCAGAATAATGAAGCGTTTAATAGACTGCAACAATTATCAGACAAGTAAGTATTATTTAATTTCTAATCCAACCCATGTCTCTCTAGTAGTATAATTACTGCTATTGGAGGTTGGAGACATGAGTAAAAAAATGTTTTTGTTCTTAATTATTTTAGGAATGCTTATTTTTGTTGGCGGTCCATTATTTGTTCAATATAAACATTGGCCTCGGGGTTCGAACGGGAATGGGGATTGGTTAGGTTTTTGGGGTAGTTACTTGGGAATGGTACCTTCTGGACTGATTGCATATTTTGTTGCTAAAAGTCAAATTGATGCAGAACGTAATAATGAGCGTTCAAAGAGAAATGAGGATTTGTACCTTCAAGACTTAAGAGAAATACATAAATCACTCAATGAAATGCGAATAATTATTGGCATGATGTCACAAGTGTTCAAATATTTAGAATTAGGTGAACGAGATGCTAAATATTTTGCAGATATGTACATCCACATTTCCGCTGGAAATAAACATCAACTAAAATATAATGAGTATTTCAATGATGCCGTTAAAGCACTACCTAGTGGTGCTTCTGAGGAGTTGATTAATAATATCAAAGATATGACTGATCCTCTAGAGTCACTAGAAGTCAACGTAGAATTCTATATAAGCGAAATAAGGGATGATACAAGAAATGATAGCTTTGATATAGAATATAAAAATAAATTTCTTAACGATTTCAGAATGATGAAAATAAAATATGAGGCAGTACTTGTGCTAATCACTAAAGAAATTGCTAAATATTATAGTATTGATTAACATATAAAATATTGAAAAAAAGCGTATAAGCGCTTTTTATTTTGCAGTGAATGAGGAGAAAAGATGGACGAGTTATCATCAAAGTATTTAACTCAAATGATTGAGAAAGACAAAATACATTCGATAGCGGTATTGGCATTGCATTTACCATACAACGTGATTGAGGTTATTGAGGAAACAATTAAGCTTGGATATTCGGTCAGAAACATCACACCCGATGCAAACAAAGCTGTAATCGTTAAGTAATCAAAAAAATGCCTTTCTGAAAGGAGGTGACACAATGACATGAAATTAACACCAAAGCAGAAGAGGTTTGCTGATGAGTATATCAAGACAGGAAACGCTACGCAGTCGGCGATTGAAGCTGGTTATAGTAAGCGAACAGCAAAGGAGGTCGGCTACGAAAACCTCACAAAACCTCACCTTAAAGAATACATAGATAAGCGCATGAAACAAATAGCCTCATCTAAGATTATGACGGCACAACAAATACTTGAAAGGCTTACAGGCATAGTCACTGGTGAGATAACAGAGACGGTTGTTGTGGCAACTCCTATCGGTGTAGAGAAGACTGAAAAAACTGCTGACTTCAAGACACAAATTAGTGCTATGCGGGATATTATGAAGCGCTATCCAAATAATGACAAACTTATTGAACAGCAGATACGTAAATTGAGCGCCGAAGCTGACATTGCACAAAAGAAAGCGGAACTGTTGTCCGGTAGCAATAGTGACATCACTGTTAACATCAATCCATTTGAGGAGGGCGTCTAATGCCTGTAATCAATTGGAATCTTCCTAAAATGGTCAGCAAGGCTTATGCGCCGTTGTTCAATAGTAAGGCAAGGTACATAGCTTACAAAGGTAGCCGTGGTAGTGGCAAGAGCGAGGGTGTAGCCACTAAGGTTATTCTTGATATTGTGACAAAACCATACGTGAACTGGCTTGTATTGAGACGATACGCAAACACTAACAGACAATCAACATTCACATTATTACAAAAGGTTGCTAATCGCATGGGCGTTGGTAGCCTTTTTCAATTCAATGGCTCACTGCCTGAAATAACGTATAAACCAACAGGACAAAAGATACTGTTCCGCGGTGCTGATAAACCACTGTCTATCACGTCAATATCTGTTGAGACTGGTAACTTGTGTCGCTTATGGGTTGAAGAAGCCTATCAAATGGAGTTAGAAGAATCATTTGAAACGGTTGATGAATCTATGCGTGGTGTGATTGATGATCCAGACGGCTTTTATCAAACCATATTGACATTTAATCCCTGGAACGAACGTCATTGGTTGAAACCTAAATTCTTTGATGAAGATACTAGGGTTGATAACTCATTAGCCATAACAACCACCTACAAAGACAATCCATTCCTTGATGAAGACTACGTTAATCGTCTTTTAGAGATGAAGGAACGCAATCCGAGACGTGCAAGAGTTGCTGTTGATGGCGAGTGGGGCGTTGCAGAAGGTCTGATATATGAAAACACTATTGTTGAGAAGTTTGACGTTAGAGAAGTTGTTAAAGACGCTCGTATTGTACGTGGAATGGATTGGGGATATGGACCAGACCCTACTGCATTTATCGAGTATGCAATCAATAGCAGGACAAAAGATGTTTATATCTACAAAGAAATGTATAAGCAGCACATGCTAACTGATGAAATATTTAGATGGCTCTACGTTCATGGCTATCAACAAGGTGATATTAGAGCTGATTATGCTAACGGTGGTGACCGCATGATACAAGAGTTGAAAAACAAAGGTATATCAGGCATGAAACGTGCACACAAGTATGAAATTATGTTTGGTGTTACTTATTTACAAGACTTCAAAATACATGTATTGCCAGCGCTTGAACACACCATAGAAGAACTTAATTCGTATGTTTATGATACCGACAAAGAGGGCGGTTGGGTTGGTAAGGCTGTCGATAAAAATAACCACTTGATGGACGCCATGAGATACGCAGCAGAGCCATTAATCATGACTAGAAAGAGCACCACTGATCGCATGGAAGCATTTAAGCAATTAGGATTAGGAAGGTAATTATGACAATAGATTTTTTAACTAAAACAAGGTTTGGACCGCAAGCAAATGAAGTGTTTAAAATGTCGGCTAACGACTTTGAAAATATTGTTGACATGGGTTCGACTGGATTTATTGAAAAGGTCAATGATTACATCACGTCATTTCAATCTAGGCAGTTACCACGTTTGCAAGAGTTGAAGCGTTATTATCTAGCTGACAACAACATTAAGTATCGTGACACAGGACGAGACAAAGACCGCGCTGACAATCGTATTGCTAGTGATTGGGCTAAGTACATTACCGTGTTTATGCAAGGATATATGTTAGGCAATCCAATTACTTATGACAGCGATAGTGAAAACTTGCTTGATAAGATTAACGAATTTTCAAAGCAAAACGGTGCTGATTATCATGACGGATTGCTCGAAACAGATTTGAGTATATACGGACGTGCATATGAGCTGGTTTATTCAGATACAAATGCACAAGAGCGCATTACTAAACTTGAACCAGAGCAAACATTTGTCGTTTATGATGACACGATTGCTGCTAATTCATTGTTCGGTGTGCGCTTTTATCAAATCAGTTATAGCGAAAGCGATACAAATAGCTTCGTGGAAGTCTATACAGCAGACAAGATATATTACTATAAGTCTGAATCATCTTCGTTTAGCAGCATGACGTTTGTTGACGTTGACGAACATGCTTATAATGGTGTGCCAATCAACGAGTATAAGAATAACGAGGAACGATTGGGTGACTTTGAAAGCGTACTAGATGGAATTGATGCCTATGACCTATCACAGTCAGAACTAGCTAACTTTCAGCAAGATATGAACGACGCCTACCTAGTGTTAATTGGTAATCCAGTAACTGGAACAGCAGAGCCGGAGTATCAATTAGACGCCGATGGCAAACCGCTGCTTGATGATTTTGGTAAACCGATACTGACAGTAAATTCTAGTACATCTGTATTTGAGGATATGAAAAAAGCTCGAATGCTGATAATGGATAACAATAGTGATCCAGACGGACCCAATCCAAATGCTTTCTATTTGACCAAGACTTATGATTCAACCGGAGCTGAAGCGTACAAGAAGCGGCTAGTTGATGATATCCTACGTTTCACGTTTACACCAGATACTAATGACCAGAACTTTGCTGGTACACAGTCCGGTGAAGCTATGAAGTACAAGCTTATGGGCAATGACAATCTGCGCAAGACCAAAGAACGTCTGATGACGCGTGGAATTATGCGCCGTTTGCGTTTGCTTGGTAATGTGTGGGCTATCAAGAACAGCGTATCAACAACAGGCAAGCAAGAGGGCTTGTATGACTTGATTAACGACATTCAAGTTAGGTTCACACCAAACGTGCCACAGAATGATGAAGAACGTGTCTCGCAGCTTAAACAGCTATATGGGGTTATCAGTGAAGAGACATTATTCTCGCTACTTGAGACATTTACAGGTGTTGATGCTGATACAGAAATGAAACGGTTGTCTGATGAAAAACAACAAGAGGCTAATAACTTTCAAACGCAAACTGGTTACGCACAGTTAAAACCTGATGATGGTGGTGTAAATGGCCGATAATTATTGGGAAAAGCGCACAAAGGCAATTATGGATTTGCTAGATGTTAAAGACACGGAGCTGACTAATGCTGTGTTGAAAGAATATCAAGCTGCGTCTGATGATGTCTCACGTAAGATAGATGATTTCTATGAGAAGTATGCAGATAAGAATACAATCTCGTATGATGAAGCTAGGAAACGTGTGAGAGCTGTTGACCTTGACGACTATGTGAAACGTGCAAATGCCTATCGAAAGTCAAACAAGGACAATCCAGAGCTATTAAAACGATTGAACGCTCAGTACATGACATCTAAGATTAGTCGATTAGAACTTTTGAAGCTAGAGATTGATTTTAGGATATTACAGGCTAGCAACGCTCAATCAGAGGCGTTTACCGCGTATCTAGCTAAAGAAAGTGCATATATATACAGCGCTTTGTCGGTTGGTAATGCAATCAAAACACTGAATGAACGTGAGATTGAATCAATCCTACAAATGGAATGGAGCGGTGCTAGTTATTCGCAAAGAATATGGCGTGATAATGATGTTCTGGCTAACAAGTTGAAAGATGAGCTAGTTAAGGCAGCTATTAACGGCACTAATCCACGTGTCACAGCTAAGAAATTGCGTGATACATTTGGTGGTACTAAACCAAACACAGAACGGTTAGTAAGAACTGAATCAACTTATGTTGCTAACGCTTCAACTGCCAAGCGATACGATAATATGGGCGTTAAAGAATATGAGTTTGTGGCTGTTATGGATAATCGAACATCATCTATATGTCGTGAATTAAATGGTCAAACATTTCCAATCAGTGAATTTTTACCAGGAACAAATGCACCAGCAATGCACCCTAACTGTCGAAGTACAATCGTACCGGCGACAAGTGATTTAACTAAATACAATAAATATCTCGATTCAGACACGGTAGATGGTTTACCGGATATGGATTGGGATTTTTAAAAGGAGATAAAAATGGATAAAAGTTTTATGAGTTTTGTTGAAGATGAAATTGCAAAACAGTTGGCATGCAAAAAAGAAGAGGTCTATATGGTCTGGCAGTGCAAGACATTGCAGAACATCAAAGGGCTATTTTCGAGTGATGTTCCACAAGCAAATGGACTTTACTATGAAGCGACCTATAACGGTGATAAGGGTGAGCTTTACTTGGACACTTACAAAAAGGCCTCTAATGAAGCCATCAAAGTTGATTTATAACACTGACGAAAGTTGGTGTTTTTATTTTGACCTGAACACGTCGTTAAATCTATTCAAATAAGTGTGTATGGGCTGTTATGAACGTTGTGTGTGGGCTTAGCTGTGTGCACGGGACATTATAGTAATAACAGTGTGTATGGGCTAAAAATACAGGAGAATTTAATATGGCTGATGAAGTGACAACACCAACAATGCAAGATAATGTTAATGCTCAAAAAGGTGGAAAACCAGACGGTACATTACCTGAATCACAAGCAAACGATAAAGAAGTATATGATGACAAGTTGACGTTTACGCCAAAGGAATTTGATTCCGAAGTTGATAAGCGTGTCGCCAATGCTTTGCAGACTGCTAAAGCAAAGTGGGACGAGGAAAAGCAAACAGAAATTAGTAATGCTGAAAAACTTGCTAAGATGTCTGCTGCTGAACGTAAGGAAGCAGAAGACAAGGCTAAGCAAGAAACATTGGATAAGCGTGAAAAAGAGCTTAACATGCGCGAGTATCGCTATGAGGCTAAACACCAGCTTGAAGAAAGCGGTCTGCCTGATTCGTTTGTTGATATGGTGCTATCAGAAGACGCTGAAACAACAAAAAATAATATCGGTGCCATTAAAGCAGAATTTGACAAGGCTATTGAAGCTGCTGTCAATGAAAAGCTTAAAGGCAACAATCCAAAAGCAGGTGGTCGGACTGGAGCGTTAACCAAAAGTGAAATTTTGAAAGTAGCCGACACGGTTGAACGCCAGAGACTAATTGCCGAGAACATTAATTTATTTAAATAAGGAGAACTACAAGCATGGCTGAAAATAATTTAAACGTGATGGCTGATTTGGGGACGATTAAGTCAATTGACTTCGTTAACAAATTTGGAACATCAATCAATGATCTATTAACTCTTTTGGGTGTAACTCGCAAAGAACCAATGACGGCTGATATGCAAATCAATTTGTACAAGTGGGCTGTTGATATGGACACGGCAGCAACGGTTGGTGAGGGTGAAACAATTCCTTTGTCAAAGGTAACTCGTGCGCTTGACCGTACTGTTAAGGTTGAATGGTTGAAGAAGCGCCGTGCTGTTTCTGCCGAAGCTGTGGCACGTCACGGTGCAAATATTGCTATTGACCAATCAGACAAACGTTTGATGCGTGAAATTCAATCAGGCGTTAAGACTGATTTTGTTTCTTTCTTGGGAACTACCAATACAAAGATTTCGGCCACTGATTTGCAAATCGCTTTGTCTCAATCATGGGGAAAGTTGCAACTGGTGCCAGAATTCGAAGGTCAATCATTTGTATCGTTTGTTAATCCAATGGACGTTGCTAATTTCTTATCTGGAAAGCCCGTTCAAGCAGACGCCTCGAACGCTTATGGTATGACGTTGTTGCAAAACTTTATCGGAGCTGATCGCGTTATTGCTTTGGGCTCAATTCCACAAGGTAAGGTATATACTACCGCCGTGGATAACATTGTCTTGGCATACCTTGACATGGCTAATTCACCACTGAAAGGTTCATTTGTTGATTACACAGATGAAACAGGTTTGTTGGCCGTTGTTTCTGACAAGACTGTATCTAACTTGACGTTGGAATCAGTATTTACTGGTGCATTCAAGCTATTTACTGAAATTCCAGATGGTGTTGTCGAAGCAACTATTGCAGCTGCAGCGCCCAGTACAGGCGAATAACACGGCTGATGAAACGCCAGCTAAACCAACCGATGATAATACAGTGGCTGAAATCAAGGCGTGGTTAGATGCACATGGTGTATCTTATTCATCAAGCGCTGTAAAGGCTGACTTATTAGCATTAGTCAACGACACAGACGCTTAATCTGTCGAATAGGGTGTGAAGCCTGTTAAGGAGGAGCTATGGCAGATGAAACTAATAATTTAACTAAAGTCAAACTGCTTGTTTCAATCACAGACAACAAGCAAGATGATTTATTAAATCTGCTGTTGGAAGATAGTGAAGCTCGGCTGCTAAGCTACATCAATCAAGATGGAAACAACGCTACAACGTTTCCTAATGAGATGTCATGGTTGTTGCGCGAAATCACAATCAGACGCTTTAACCGTATTGGTGACGAGGGTAAAAAGTCATCTGGTGAGAGTGACGTGACGGCTACGTGGTCTGATGATGATGTGGCTGATTATGCTGTTTATCTATCCAAGTATCGCAAGAAAAAGGGTGGCAACGGCATAGCGAGGTTTGTCTGATGAGATACAATGACCGCGTTAAAATCATTACCAATCAGAAAGTGGATAATAACGGCTGGGACGACGAAGTTAAGCTGATTACATCAGATTGGTTGCCGTGCCGAATTACTGGAGTATCACAAGCAATGAATATGGGTGTATTTGGTAAATATGACTCTAATGCACTTGCTATTCACTTTAAAAATAAAGTTGAACAAGTTGATTATGTTGTCTATAAAGAAGTTCAGAGAAAGCCACAGGCGGTTATACAAGCAAGACATAACACTGTGGTGATTATAGGTTCGGTGTAATATGGCTAAATCAAAAATGACAATCACATTTGATGGTGCTGACGACTTGATAAAAAAGTTTAATAGGCAGCCATCAATTATTCAGCGAGAGGCCGGAAATATTATTCTAAATACTGCCAACCGTGTTGAAAAAAGAGCTAAAAGTTACGCCCCTGTCGACACCGGGTATTTGAAGCAACACATTGCTTCTGAAAAAACCGGAATGTTAAGTGCAGATGTTACCTCAAGTGCTGAATATTCTGTTTATCAGGAATTTGGTACGCGTAAGATGGCAGGCAAATCATTTATGCGACCAGCCGTGAAACAGGAGTCACCGTTTCTATTTCAAAAGATTCAAAACTTGCTGAAAGGAGGGCTTAGATGACATCACCAATGAATACGTTGATAAATAGTATCCGTGACAGTCTTAAAGCTGGCGACATTCCAGTTAAATCACGACTACCTGATGCAACAGTACCTGAACCATTCATTGTGATTGGTACTCACTTTGATGATGACGCACCCTCTGGAAAGAATGGTTATGAGGTACTTACAACAGATTTACAAATTGATCTATTCTACTCAATTGACAGTAGATCGGCGCTGGAAGAAACGATTTACAGCGTTAAATTACGAATTAAACAAGCCACACCACAAATCACACGAGTGACATCAAACACAATTACCGACGATTCGGTAGGACGAGATGTCTATCATGTGATTTTTATTGTGACAGCAATTATTTAAAGGAGATATATACATGGCATATGTAGATAATGGTGTTGAAACAACAAAAGGCACGCCCACATTAGGTAAAAAGATTTGGTACTTCATTCAAGCAACGAGCGCAGCGGTTGGAAGTAAAGCAATTTTACCTGCAGCACAAACAGATGGATCAACAAGTATTGAAGGCGACTCAATTGATGAACAAACAAAGTTTGGACGAGTTGTTATGCCTTCAACTAATGAAGATTCTATTGAATTGTCAACATACGTTGTGCCTGGTGACAAGGCAATCGACATTATCAAAGATGCAAAACACAACGGACACCAAGTGAAAGTTTGGCGGGTCAACGTAGATAAACGCTTCGCTATACAAGAGCAAGACGACGCCGAACCAGCACAAACCCATCAAGCATTTCCCGCAATGTTTGGCTATGGAGTAGTCGATAGTCTCGATATTGATGATGGGGACGATTTAGTTAGTGCTGACTACACATTAAATATCATCGGTAAATTGACCGACGGCACATTCCCATTGACTGATGAACAATTATCAGCATTGGAAGAGTTAGCCAAATTCGAACGCCCAGGTGAAACTACTGGCGATTTTGGATCTGACGACTTAGGACAATAAGGGCATATGCCCTCTACATAACAATTGAAAGAGGATTAAATCATGGAAGTAACAATCGGTAAAAACACATCAACTTTGAAATTCAATTTTAAGGCCTTGTTTAATGCTAATCGAGATTTTAGCAACGTTGATGACAACGGGAACAACCTAGGAGACGGTGCCACAAATCTATTTACTCGTATCCTGATGGGTGACACATCAGTAATTGTTGACATTATTAAAGTTGCTGGAAATGTCGGTAAAGCATCGGAAGATGACATATTTACTGCGGTTGATGAAATCACTGAAGAAGGTGAAAAGATTGATGAAACGCTAGACGAATTGAAGGATGAGTTGAAAAATAGCGGTTTTTTCAAGAAGTCAATCATCACGCAGAAGGAGAACATCGAGGAAGCCCTTCCGAATCTGAAGAAGAAGATACAAACAGAAAAGGTAGAGCAACAAGTGGCGGCCATCGAACGTATTCTGAAATTGCTGAACGACAATCTCTAATCGAGACATGTGCAAGATTCGGGATATTTGATATTGATTGGGTCTTAAGCTTATATCGATGGGAGTTGGATGCGGTAATTAAAGGCGTTCAAATGGCTAACATTGACGAACGTGAACGCTTAGCTGTATTAGCCGCAAATATCGGATATTTTAGTAATGCAAAGAAACCTAAATTTAAAAAGGTATTTGATCGCGCTAAAGAGGAGCGCTTACTCGAACAGGCATACAAGCCAGAAGAGGCACAAACTGTCAAGCAAAAGCGAATTGAGTTGTATAGCAAAGTAGCTACTGCATTTGGTGGAGAAAGGGGTGAAAATGGCAACATATAATGGCGGAGAAGTTGTTGCGCACGTTGGAGCTGATATATCAGACTATCAATCAGCGATGAAATCACTCTCCAGTTCTACCAGCAGCGCTATGAGCAGTACAAGCCAGGCCATATCTAGCATTGGTAAAACATTAGCGGTAACAGGGGCGGCAATAACGGCACTCGGGGTCAAAAGTGTTAATGGATTTGGTGACTTTCAGTCTTCATTGAACAAGGCAGCTGTTATTGCTGGAGGCACTTCAAAAGATATTCAAGGGTTAGCTGATGTCGCTAACCACATGGGTGCAGTTTTACCCATAAGTGCACAAGATGCCGCAGACGCTATGGTCGCGATGGCCCGCGATGGCGCGTCGCTTGAAACAATAAAGAAAGAATTTCCTGCTATTGCTGAAGCTGCTACTGCTGCTGGCGCCGATTTGCAGACAACCGCTAGCGTTGTTCAACAATCAATGAACATCTGGGGCGACTCGTTGGAAAGTCCTCAACAAGCGGCTGCTATTTTGACGGAAACAGCTAACTTATCTAATGCATCAATCGAGGATATGCAACAAGCATTAGCAACTATTGGTGGTACTGCATCTAATGCCGGAATCAGCATGACTGATACATCTGAAGCTATTGGATTGCTGACCAACAAAGGCTTCAGTGCTGCACAGGCATCGTTGGATTTAAACCACGCATTACTTCTTATGCAAGCTCCATCTGATAAAGCAGCAAAGCAAGCAGCTGCTTTAGGTCTTAATTTCAATGACGCACAAGGTAATATGAAGCCCTTGCCGCAAATATTAAATGAAATAGCAGATTCAATGGACGGTATGTCCTCATCTGACAAGGCGGCTGCATTAAAGACTATGTTTGGTTCATCTGGTATGGCTGCCATATTGCCTTTGATGAAATCTATCAAAGATAAGACCGACAATACCACTACCAGTTGGGACGCTTATAGCAAGGCAATGCAACTCGCTTCAGGAGATACTGCAACCGCCACTTCATTTCTTAATAATCAAGCCAACGAAATGCAGAAAAACTTGGGGTCAAAGATTGAACAAGTTGGTGGTAACTGGGAAGCGCTTAGAAATGCTGCAATGGCAGGGAGTGCCGGTGTTATTTCTAGTATTGTTGACATGATGAGTAGCACATTGGAATGGGCTACTACATCTAACAGTGCAATAGGAAGTGGAATAAGAACTTTCTTGGGATTGTCTCCAATTATAGGTGCAGCGACTCTGGCAACAGGGTCGTTTTTAACTGCTGCAACTAGAATAGGCAGTGTTATGAGTACTGTGGGGACAGCGTTGAAAGGTTTGTTTATAAGCCCGGTAGGTCTTGCCGTATTGGCACTAGCTGCATTAGTGGCCGCTTTTGTCTACGCCTATAACACTAGTGAACAGTTTAGAAAGACTATTCAAAACTTAGCTAACTCGTTTAAAACAGCGCTAGCGCCTGCGTTTAATTTTATTAAAAACACGGTTATGTCGTTTGTCGATACTGCCGTTTCTGGGTTCAAAAGTTTTGCTGATAATGCCATTAGGTCATTTTCTAAGGTGACAACTGGAATGAACTTTAATAAACTTTCAGATACTGTTGTTGTGGTTTTTAGCGCTCTTATGGATATCGTTATAGCATTTGGTAATATCGTTACTTCAGTTATTACCGTTATAAGTAACACAGGATCAATTAAATCGTCTTGGCTGTCTGTCGGTTCTGTTTTATCAGCTGTAGAAACCGTTATTGGGGTAGTTAGAGATTCGGTGGTTTCGTTAATCACTGGATTTTTGTCAACAGGAGCCATACAATCGGCTTGGAACGCGGTTACAGCTGTAATCGGAGCTGTTGTTTCAATTGTTTCTGCGTTATGGTCAGTTATTAAATCTACAATACAATCATTTGGGGGTGTCGGAACAGCTGGTCAGGTATTTGTAAACGTTGGTCAATTCATTGGTAATGTTGTAACAATCATAGGAACTGTTATAACAGCAGTGGCTAATTTTATTTCTGCTGCTATGAAAATACAAGCAGTCAGAGATATTATCCAAGCTGTCATTGTAACAGCTGGCGCTCTATTGGTTGCCTTTAAGGCTTATTCAATCGTTGTAACCATCATAACAAGTGTTAAGTCGGCTATTGAAACAGCAAGAATTGGAATGATGCTATTTAACGCAGCCCTAGTCGCCAATCCTATAGGATTGGTAGTCACCGCCGTTGTCGCCTTAGTAGCCGGTCTGGTTTATTTCTTTACAATGACTAAAACAGGTCAGGCGCTATGGGCTGGTTTTGTGTCGTTTTTACAGTCATCTTTAGCTAATTTGGTTTCTATATTTCAAGACATTTGGAATACAATCCTGATTGTCGTACAAACAGTTATATTAGGCATACAAATGGCTTGGGTCGGATTAGGTGTTCTGCTTGGTGCACTATGGCAAGGAATTGTAGTTGTATTTAGCACAATTTGGAACGGAATAGTCGCAGTAGTTACTGCTATCGTCAATGGAATTGTAGCTGCTTGGAACTTTCTAGCGCCTTACCTATCGGCGGTATGGCAAGCAAACGTCATTTTGTTTACTACAATATGGAATGTGTTGGTAACGGTAATCACGACAATCGTTAATGCTATTGTGGCTGTTTGGAACGGTTTCGCTGGAATTATAAGTGCAATATGGAATGGTATTGTGGGGGCGGCAACAGCAATATGGAACGTAATATTAACGACTATTACAACGATAGTAACCACAACCGTTAATGTTGTATCGTCCATATGGAACGGATTGATAGCAATCGCTTCAGGAATATGGAATGCGGTATCGTCTGTCGTTTCTTCAGTTTGGAGCACAATCGTTAGTATTGTTAGCTCGATGGCAAGCAATGCTGTACACACACTACAATCAATTTGGTCTGCCATAGCAGGAGTTGTTTCATCTATTTGGAATTCAGCCAAAGGGATAATTTCTGGAATATGGAGTGCGATTGTTTCTGTAGTTTCATCAATGGCAAGCAATGCTTTTAATTCACTTCGTGGCGCTTGGAGTGGAGTATCAGGATTTGTAAGTGGATTGTGGAATTCAACAAGAAGTGCAATATCTGGTGCTTGGAGTGGAATAGTATCGACAATTAGAAGCATGGCAAGTAATGCATTTGGTAGTTTGCGTAGTGCTTGGGGCGGTGTTGTTGGTTGGGTTTCTGGAATATGGAACAGTGTTAAAGGCGCAATTATGGGAGCGATGAACTTTAGTTTGTTTGGAGCCGGTAGTGCAATCATGAACGGATTCTTAAATGGTTTGAAGTCTGTTTGGGGAGCTATAACTTCTTTCGTTGGTGGTATCGCTAGTTGGATCAAAGCCCATAAGGGGCCGATTAGTTATGATAAAAAATTGCTTATTCCCGCCGGTACTGCAATTATGGGTGGATTTGGAAGCTCCTTAAATGCAAGCTTTGCTGATGTTAAAAAGTCGGTTTCGTCTTATGCAGGGCAGATTGCTGATGAGTTTGGACAACAGAAATACGTGGCTAGTGCTCAACTGACAGCAAGTAGTACAGGAGTGGCTGGACAAATAAATGGTGGGTTATCTGCATTAAGCGATGAGGTTGCTGAACAATCAACACAAGCACCGGTCTTTGAAGTTCACAACGAAATCGTTGGGGATAAAATTACGACGACAGTCAACAGTAAAAATGCACGTAGGCAGGCTACGACAAAATTGATTACAGGAGGTATTTAATGGATTTATTGATTACAAACAACGCGACGAGTGTGAGATTAAGCAGTAAAAACATTGTCACCTTTGATTTCGATGAAAGTACGCCTAGTCTTACTGCAAATACTATATCTTTCAAAGGGCGTAACGGGAAATTGAATTTTGGCGGCGGCTATCTGGAGAAAAAGTTAACTTACACTGGTTATATGCAAACAAGTAGCCAATCGGATTATGAAACTAAACGTAATTGGTTGTATCAGCTTTTAGGCAGTGCAACACCCTATTACATCACACCAATCTATTCTGATGCTGCTCAATATGGTTTTGAGAGACCGGGGCAAACAACGGGCAACAAGTTAGGACAAACAGGTGGCGTGGAAAGCAACAAGCGCTTTTATGTAACACTTGAGGACACATTTGCACCAGAATTAGCTGGGAGTGTCAATAATAACCAAATTTATAAGTTAAGCATTAGTTTCATAACGGCTGTATTACCATTTGGAGAATCAAAACCAAAAACGGCTACTGTTACAAATGCAATACCTTATGCAGGAACAGTCACGGCATCTCAATTGGAGGTGCCTTTTTACATACAATTAACTGCTAAGCAGGCAGCAAGTTTTATTTCCCTCAAAGTAGGTTTGCGAACATGGACTTATAGCGGAACTGTGGCAAGTGGCGATGTGTTCAAGATAGGCGGCGTGTATAATCTCAAAAACACACTATCAATCAATGACAACACCAATCTTGAATACTTTGTACTAGAACCGTCAACAGGCGGCACGGTGGCTGTTACGTGCTCAATTACGGCAACACTGGAAATTCATGATTACAAGGAGTTATACCTATGATTACATTTAAAAATATCGCTGGTAATAAATTTCTTGCGGTCGGGACTATACAACGTAAAAGTGCGCTGAACGGCGAAAAATCACTAACTGGTACGTTGTATGATGGCGATGATGTATTAAATAAAATTGACAAAGGCTGGTCGCTTGAATTTGACAATGAACCTTATATAGTCACTTATTTTGAACGTAATGATAACGATAATAGTGTCTCGTTCGATGCAATTCACAAGTTTTTCTGGGACATGGCAAAAAATGTTCTCTATTCAGAAACCAGCGGCAGCCACACGATTAAGTGGTATTTAGATCAAATATTTGCTAACACGGGTTATTCCTATGCACTAAATTTCAACCCTAATGCTATTGCAAAAGACAATTGGGGGATGAAGAATAAGCTTTCCTTGTTCAATGACGTTATTACTAGCACTGAGGGGGAATTTGAGATAAATGGCACGCTTGTTTCAATATTTAAAAACATTGGAACGGACCTATCTACTATTGTTCGATATGGTTTCAACTTGTCCGATATGACAATAGAAAATGATGCATCAGGTTTTGTCACTTATGGTGAAGGTTTTGGAGCTTACGCGGACCAAGAAAATATGACTGGTGACAGGTTGCACGTGACCTACACAAGCCCATTAGCAAGTGTGTACGGAAAGTTACAAGCAGAACCTATTGACGACCAACGCTATACAATTGAATCTAATTTATTAGATGCTGTCAAATTTCAAGTTGATACTAGTTTCTCTATTTCCGTTAATTTGTCTTTATATGATTTATCTGTCGCTGGGTATCCTTACAAAATGGCTAACGTCGGTGATTGGCTTACTGCCGTTGACGAGAACCTAGATTTCAAACAAAGAATTCGCATTATCAGTATCGACGATGAATTTGCTGCTGACGGTACACGTATTAGTTATAGTGTTACAGCTGGGGATATTGGCTTAACGAAAAAATATCAAGATGCTAACGCTTCGATAGCCAATAAGGTAGAAGATGCGGTGATTTCTGCTGGACAGGCAGCAACAGATGCTAACATTGCTTTAATTGCGGCAAATGGAAAGAACAAATCATATCATCTAAATGACATTAACGATTTACCAAAAACTGCCAACGAGGGTGATCTTGCATGGGTCCAAAGCGGCGATGGACGAGTATTATACATCTATACTAAAAAAGCAGACGGAACGTACTACTGGGAAAAACGTATTGATCCAGAAATGGGTGAGCAAATCGAGGCTGGCGTAAATGAAGCGATAGCACAGGCAAATGAAAACACTGCCACAGCAATCGAAGAGAACAATATTTCCCAACAAGAAGTGATGAACGACATTGCTAAGTCGCAGGCTGATTTAGCTATCAAAGATGGGGATTTCAATAACAAGGCACAGGCTATGGCTGATAAAGCTTTGTCTGACGCGAAAGCAAACACTGCCGTGGTTGCTAAAGAAACGTTAGATACAGCCACTGACAATCTAAACACTGCCAAGCAATCGTTGACAGCGGACCTGCAAAAAGAAGTCTCTGATAGAACAACTGCGGTAGCTACACTAGATTCTAAGGCGCAAGGATATGCTGACTCGGCTAAACAAGATGCAATAGCTGCCGCTACGACAGCTGATGGTACTATCAATAAGAAGATTGACGAAACAGCTTCTAGTTTGACTTCTAAAATAACGCAGAATAAGCAAGACGCCGATGGCAAGATTACAACAGCGCAATCAACCGCTACGCAAGCGTTGAATGAAGTTAAGACCAAGGTTAGCCAAACCGAATACAACACCAAGACTGGTCAATTGACTACTGATGTCAACTCGGTTACGCAAACAGCTAATCAATCCAAACAGGATATCGTTTCTATCAATCAAAAAGATGGCCAACAAGATTCTAGAATGAATACGATTGAATCTGACGCGAATGGTACCAAGCAAACGGTCAGCCAATTACAGGCTGTTCAAGGTCAGCAATCAGGTTCAATTAGTACACTGCAACAACGTGCTGATGGGTTCGATGCAACTGTTACAAAGGTTGATAACCTGGCTGTAGGTAGTAGAAACTTATTAGTTAATTCTAAACTATTGACTTTTACTAACGGTAATAACACCGCCACAACCACCACTAAAGTAGCTTATGCCGCCACAACTAATATGTGGCATATAACTTCACCAAAGGGTGGTTCTGGTAACGCCGGTATATATTTTAGTCAATCTGTAGTAGCTAAGGGTCAGTCGTGGTCATTGAGCTTTGATATAAAAGGAACTGGTGTATATTCTGATAAACATATAGGGGTAGAGGCTTCAACGCCTTTTAATAGCCCTACAGGAAATGTTCCAAGTGATTGGACTAGAATATCATCAAATGGTGTGGCTAATGGAAGTAATCCAGTTATTATCTATTTTAATAGTTTTAACACAGCTTTGGATGTATATGTTAAATTACCTAAGTTGGAATCTGGAAACATACCAACTGATTGGACTCCTGCTCCAGAGGACGTAGATAGTGCAACTGCTAAAGCACAGCTAACAGCAGACCAAGCAACAACTGCACTAAATGCCTATAAGACTGATGCAGATGGACGTATAACCAAGGCGCAATCTGATATTACTCAAACGGCAACTCAAGTGGCCACGAAAGTAAGCCAATCAGATTACAACGCTATGACAAGTGAGTTAACGACCAAGGTTTCGACAGCACAACAAACTGCTGATTCTGCGGTAACAACAATTGGTTCGTATAAAACTTCTAACGATAACAGAGTATCTTCTGCTGAAAGTAAAATTTCTCAAAATACAACTGCTATTAATCTCCGTGCCACAAAGACGGATTTGGATAATGCAAAGTCTGATTACACTGCGAAAATATCGCAGATAAACGTTGATATTAATGGGATAAATTCAAGCGTTAATTCGATTCAAGGCAAAATAAACGCTATGGGTCAAATAAATCAGCTCGTCAATACAGAGTTTTCTCCTGATTTTGCTGGCTGGTACGATCGCGGTTTGCACGGAAAAGATATCAAGGCTTCCTTAGGAACTCCGGTTAACGGATCTAACGTATTAGTTAAAATTGATGGTTCTCCGACAAGACTACAATCAGAACCGATAGCTGTTAAATCGGGAATGAAAGTTTCTTATTCGGTTAATAAGTTATCCAGTATTGTTATTTGGTCGTATATTAACTGTTCCGATAAGGACGGTAATATCATAAACGTTCCTAACACAAACTCTAATGAGATAGCGGGAGCCAGTCGTTCTAATACAGGATTCGTCAAGGTAGAAGGAATAACAATACCTGATGGTGTTTATTACATATCGTTAGGATTCCTGATTGCTTCAACAATTCCTAACGGAAGTTTATTCCAGCAACCAATGCTGGTATTCAATAGTACGATTGGTGATTATGTTCAAGGTAATTATAATAATAATATTAAGGTTTCTAACCAACAATTAACCATCGATGGCATAACAAATACAGTTTCTAACCAAGGGACTAACATTAGTAACCTGACCAGCAGAGTTCAAACAGCAGAAGGAACCTTAAGCACGGCGACTAATAACATTTCTGGTATGCAAACCAAGATAAACCAAACGTCAAACCAGATTTCACAAGAAATAACTGACAGAAAAACTGGCGATTCTAATACTTTGCAAAGTGCTAAAGACTTCACTCAAAGCAGCATAACTTCTAGTGAGACTGGAATGAAATCTGTCATATCTCAAACTGCTGACGGAATATTGGCCAAAGTTGGTTCATCTAACCTTTTCCCCAATTCGGAGTTCTCTCAAAGTTACGGTTATGCAGCGAGCGGAACGGTTAATATATCTGGAAGTACAAAATACAATGCAGAAAACAGATATAGCGGGCAAGTTTCTGTTAAGTCAACATCAGCTGGCTATCAAGGTTACTGGACTAAAAAAATACCAGTTTACGGTGGCAAGAAGTATAGTGCTTCTGTATTAGTTCATTACACTAATGGTGGATTAGCCGACGGAATGGCAATGCTGGATATTTGGTTTCATGATAAGGACGACCAAAGAATATCGAGTGCTTCAAGGTTTACTAGTCAAGTAAGTAGTCCGTATTGGGTCAAGTTATTTAACGAAGGTTTTACAGCTCCAATCAATGCAGTGACAGTACATGTATCATTAATTGTGAATGCTGCGGGCGCGGGTCAAGTGGCTACATTTGCGCAACCAATGGTAACAGCTACCGAAAAGCTACAGGAATACACACCTAACGATGACATTTCTTCACAATTATCATTGTTGAAAGATAATTGGAGTATTGGTATCACTGATAATATCGGAGCCATAACCAGTGGAATTGTTGGAAACAACAATAGCATGTCTCTGATTAGCAAGAATGTTATTATCGACAGTCCAAGCACGCAAATCACCGGAACGGCATGGATTAATTCGGCCATGATTAAAAATGGATCGATTGGTACGGCACAGATTGGAGACGCTTCAATAACAAGTGCTAAAATAATCAGTCTTGATGTTGCTAGACTGACTGGTAACGTGTCGAACTTCATTCAGTCAAACTGGAATGGGCTTTACCAAAGTACGTATATCACATCTGACGGAATGACGGTTTCATCTGGTACCGTCACCACTTCGTTTGGTTCGCAAGGTATGAGGATCACGATGGGTGGTAACGGAGGGGTTGTTATACAAGGCTCTACAAGGTTGAACGGAACACAAACCGGTGTCTTAATCGGAATGAACGTCGGTTCTACTTTCACATCATTCGGGTTCCAATCATCGTCCAACTATTTGTATAACGATGAAATGGTTATCTTAAAAACCGGTAGTGCAGCAGCTGGTGACTATAATATCGGTGGTGGTGTCGCGTTTAATCACAACGTTTCGTTCATGGATAATATTTACATGAAATATGGTAAGGGTTTCTATGGAAAATGGGGTGATCCACAACAAGCAATATTCTTCCAAACTATAAATAGTGGAATTCCAGCTATCATGCACATATCAGGTGCCGGAATAGCTTTCGGACATAAAGGTGATTTGTATATGCTATCTCACGGTGGCTATCAAGACTTCAACAATTCAAGTATCAAGGGAAGCTATACTGTTGACCAACCATGGATTACAGGATAAACAATAGGAGAAAAAACATGAACATTAAGAAATATAACTTATCTGCTTACTATAAATTTTTGGTTGGACTATCACTTGTTGGTGTTAAGTCAAGAGCGCGAACAAAGCTTACCAAGGATATGGACGGCGCCTTGACAGAGTTATCTGCTGATGAAAAAACTTTAGCCGAAGAAGTTGAAGCAGATGTTGATGAAACAGGGCTTGTGACCTTCAAACATCCAGAGGATCAAATTACATTCGAAAAAGCTCAAAAAGAACTTAGGGAAGAAGAAGTCATTTTCGAAGAAAAAACGATTGACCAATTCGAAAAACTTAAAGAAGCTTTACTTGAATATGATAAAGAGCTTTCCGGCGTCGACGCTATCACTTACGATTCTATATTAGACGATTTGGAATAATAATCATCTTGGCCAGTATGCCAAAACAAACTACCGCGTGGGTGTAACGCCCGATAAATAAAAGCACATAGGAGAAATAATCATGAATATGGCAGTTGGAGATTTACAATTTAGCTTTGTTGACGGTAAGTTGACGTTAAAGTATGCGTCTGTTTCATTCAACGCAGGCACATTTCCAAACAGCTTGAACGGTAACTTGCAGGTTACACCAAAAGACGGTGTTAGTATTACATCAACAGAAGATGACATCAAGGCAGCAGCCAAGACGAAGATTCAAGCGCTTATCGCAGACGCTCCGGCAGAAACAACAGAGTAACTCGTATGGCGATAAAGGAATTATTTGATGAGATAGGTTGGTTTGGGGCTTTGATTGTAGGTTTAACTGGTACGTCAATTTTTGGGTGGATCAAAGTTTGGAGTGGACAATTTAAGTTGCTGAAAAATGCTAGTTTAGCAACGCTTCATTCACAACTTTATGAGAAAGGCGGTCATTATATCGTCCGTGGTGCTATTACGTTGAGCGAGTTAGATGACTTAGAGTATACCTGGCAAGCTTATAAAGGTTTAGGCGGTAACGGCACTGGTGAGAAGATATATCAAAAGTGTCGTGAGTTACCAATTTCTGATTACGTTCCCAACAAGGCGTTTAAAGAAGTCGAAGATGTAGCAGCAGAACACGAAGCTAAGCGCAATGCCTAGCTTTTTTATTTGGAGGAAATTATTCATGAACGAAGTATTAAAAGTTGTCCAGACGCTTATATTTGTATTCTTTGCAGGCGGTTTTGGTTATGGCGGCGCAAAGTTTTTAAAGAAGCAAGCGTCTGTTCAAAAGAACGAACACATCAAAACAATCTTAACGTTTGCGAGTCAAGCGGTACTTTCAGCACAGGCATTACTTGGTGATGGTAAGGTGCAACAAGAATCAGCCGCTTATGATGTGAAAGTTCGCTTAGATGAAAATGGATTGGGTGATAAGTTCACACAAGCCCAAATTCTAGCTTATATCAAGCAGGCCTATGCAGCTAATAAAGCGGATGGCTCACTAGCCACGGTTAAACCAGTTGTATCAGCGGAAGAATTAGCAGAAGCAGAAAAAGTCGTGACAGCTACCGATAACAAAGCAGCAACACCAACAGAAGCACAATAAGGAGGTATCATATGGGATATACAATTAAACAAGATATTGTAGTGCCAAACGGATATGTCTATAACGTTAGTGCTTTACAACCTGGCTTTCACCAAATTCACATGCATTCGACCGGTAATCCAACAGCCAGTGTGCAGAATGAACGCGATTATTTAGCAGGGCACTATAACGCAGCTAACTACACACATTTGGTTGGAATCGCCAATGGTGCAGTCGATATTCGGCAAGTGATGAATACAAACGGTGGTGCATGGGACGTTGGTGGTGATTGGAACTGGGAAACTTATGCAGCAATTGAATTTTCAGAAGGTTCTATTCAATCACAATCAGACTTTAATAAGGCTTATCCAGCTTATATCTGGTTGGCTCGCTATCTAGCCAAGCAAGCTGGTATCACATATACAATTGATAACCTCAATACAATTGGTATTAAGTCACACAATTATGCTTCGGCTACTGGCCACGGTTCAGATCACGTTGACCCAATTCCGTTTCTAGCAAAATGGGGTGTCTCACGCGACAAGTTTAATCGTGACTTGGTTAATGGCGTTGGAAATGACACGATTGTTGCACCGGTTGTTACACCAACTAGTAACACCAACACCAGCTCAACATCAAAACCAGCAACCAGTTCATCAGCTATCCAACAGTTCAAAAACGTAGGTAATCACTTTACTAACACCAAAACTTTCAAGGTTGATAAAATTGCGAAAGTCAACGGTATTTGGCAGATGATTAACTACAATTTGGCAGGTGGAAAAGACGCGGACTGGACTAACAATGGTATTCCATTGGATATCGTCGACAACGTCACACGTGGCATGTCACCAACGCAAGTAGGTGATGTAATGAAGTTTAGCGCAGGATATGACAACGGTACGATTGATAAATACGACACAGCGACCAATGGCGTTGGTATCGTATTTGGCAAGTACGGTATTATTTGGTTCAACGCAGATGCATTTATCAAATTGTAGGAGCGTAATATGAAAGACAAAATAATTTCATGCGCTAGAACAGGTAGTGATGATGACAAAATCACCACAGCTAAAATAAATGACTATCGGATTGAAAGTGGTGTACTTGAAGCTAGTCAAATACCCATGGGAAATCTTACGTCATTAAATATAACAACTGAATAAAATAAAAACGCCCAACCGGATTAAGTTCTGGTTGGCTTTTTTATTTGCAATAAAGAACAAACGTTCGTATAATGTCATAGAGGTGACATTATGAACTATGACGACAAACTAATCGAAGAAATCAGAAAGCGATTCACGAAACAGAAGAACACGCTGTATTGGGTGCGCATCGTGTATCAAAGATATTCCAAGCACTTAAACGTATTCTTTGAATACGCCAAAATAGGTATGGCTACACATTCAGAACAAATAGGTAGGTACGTTGAATCGGAAAAGGATCGCATGCCTGAATTAGCGAAACGTATCAAGGAAGAGACAAACGTAAATGTAGAACTTGGCGATTTTTGATGGATTTAATATTAGCTATTGTTTTCGGAGAATTTATTGGTTAAAATAATCATGTAATTATATTAAAAGTAATTACGCGGCCCGATAGCATTCCGAGAAGCTTTACCCCTATCGGGTCTTTTTATTACAAAATATTTCAAAACACTTTTTAAAATTAGTAGTGTATAATTATTTTTAAGCCTAACAGACTTTCTTCGCTCTATAAGTATAATTACCTGAGTTATTTTTGTTCGCTTATTCATCTGTTAGGCTTTTTACTTGCAAAAATGCATGTCAATATAGTAGAATTATTTTACGCCTAGCTGGCAGTCAAACTCCATGATAATATCCTCCCAAGGTGATTATCAATTTATTGCGCATCCTGCTAGGTTTCTATATAGATGAAACTCGTTAAAAAACCGGCTAGAAATTAATCTAGTCGGTTTTTTATTTGTAGTAAATTTGTAGCAAATGTAGTAAATTTTAAGTGAAAAATAATGAATAATAGTGAATTTTTAGAAAATAAGTAAAACAAAAACCGCTAATCAACTTCTTGTAAATGTTGATACATAGCGGTTTTATTTAAACCAAAATTAGCATTGGCATAATCATTGGTTTGCGAGCTGTTTCTTTGAATAGGAAACGAGACAAGTCATCAATAACAGCTTGACGAATATCTGACTCGCTATTGTTTGAACCATTCATAACGCGGCGCATTGTGCTGAAAATGACACGTCGACCTTCATTAATCAAATCGCCAGATTCACGCATATAGACAAAACCACGTGATAAAATATCTGGTCCAGATAAAATTTCTTTCTTTTTCAAATCGATTGTTGCAGTAACAACAACTAAGCCATCTTGTGACAGCTTTTGACGATCATGTAACACAACTGAACCGATATCACCGATTCCTGATCCGTCAATGTATGTGTCATCGCCAGGGAAATGTCCAGCAACGCGTGCATTTTCACCATCCAGAGCCAAGACATCACCATTTTCTAAAATGAAAGTATGGTCTTCTGGTACTTCTAGCTCATGTGCTAATGAAGCGTGGACTTTTAACATACGATATTCACCGTGAACAGGCATGAAAAATTTAGGCTTCAACAAAGCAATCATTAACTTTTCTTCTTCTTGACCACCGTGACCAGAAGTGTGGATGTTATTAACTTTACCGTAGATGACATTAGCGCCACCTTCTTGTAATTTATTAATAACAGCGTTTACAGATGCTGTATTACCTGGAATTGGTGAAGAGGAGAAAATAACATTGTCTTTTGGCTTCAAACGAATTTGCTTATGTGTTCCTTCAGCAATTCGTGCCAGGGCAGCCATCGGTTCACCTTGAGAACCAGTTGATAGAATAAGTAATTCATCGTCAGGAATATGTTTGATTTCTGATTGTTCGACCAGCATATCATCAGGGATATTTAGATATCCCAAGGCACGACCATTAGTAACAGCTGATTCCATTGAACGGCCAAATACCGCAATTTTACGCCCATGTGCAATAGCTGCATCTGTAGCCATGCGAACACGGTTCATATTAGAAGCAAACGTTGCAAATATAATACGTCCATGTTGAATTTTATCAAATATATGGTTAACAGATTTTGCTACCCATGCTTCTGACTTCGTCCATTCAGGGCGTTCAGCATTGGTTGAATCACTCATCATGAGTAATACACCATTTTCGCCAATACGTGCCATTGACCAAAGGTTAGGGGGCTGCTTAGTAGTTGGTGTCAGATCAAACTTAAAATCACCAGTTTCTACAATAGTCCCAACTGGTGTGTGTACAGCTACACCAAATACGTCAGGTATAGAGTGGGTGGTACGGAAAAACTCGACACTTAACTGATCAAATTCCAGTACTGAGCCATCAGTAATTTCATGAAGTTCGACGCGATTAAGCATCTGTTTTTCTTCGAGTTTATTCTTAATTAATGCCATTGCTAATGGGCCAGCGTAAACTGGAACATTAACAGCTTGCAAAAAGTAGGCGATTGCACCGATATGGTCTTCGTGTCCGTGGGTGATAACCAGTGCTTTAACGCGATCGATATTATCAACTAAATAAGTATAGTCAGGAATAACGTAATCAATACCGAGCAATTCGTCTTCTGGGAACTTAATGCCCGCGTCGACGACGATAATTTCATTTTGGTACTCGATACCGTACGTGTTCTTACCAATCTCGCCTAAACCGCCTAGCGCATAAACTGCGACTTCGTTAGGTTTGATATCTACAGAATATGTCATTAGAATGTTGTAACTTCGAAGTTAGGATTGGCCTTTTCATAAGTTACAGCCTTATCAGATAATTCTTCGATAAACTCCACATTGTATTCTGTGTTTTCTTCAATAATTTCACGTGCTTGTGGCAAACTTTCGGCCTCAATGTACATTGAAATTGTTGTTTCACGCTTTGGATTGCGTTCAGGGTGTTCTTGGTAGTAAATTTTATAAATCATAAATGCCTCCATTAATATAGTATAGTAATTTGTCACGAACAAAACCTTATTTTCTAGTTTACCACATAAACTAAGATTTCAACCACTTGCTTGATTAATAAAGCAATAATTGATAAATTATTATTAGGGATAAACATATGAAAATATCATCTATTGGCGTTTTTATGGGATCACAATCAGGTAATGACCCACAGTACATAGAGGCAGCAGAAGAACTTGGTAAAAGAATTGCTCTGAAAAAAATCAAGTTGGTTTTTGGCGCAGGGAAGGATGGCTTAATGGGTGCCACCGCCCGAAGCGCCATGGAAGCCGGTGGTTCAGTTCTAGGGATTTCACCTCGTAATCTTGCTGAGGAGGCATTTGAGGCTTCAGAAATTACGCAGTTAATAGAAGTGAACACGATGACAGATCGTAAGCAACTATTAATGGATAATTCTGATGTTTTTATTGTGCTACCAGGTGGTTTTGGAACCTTAGAGGAGATAGCACAAGTTATCAGTTGGTCAAAAATTCATTTACACGATAAACCGTTGGCACTTTTTAACGTTAACGGTTTCTATGATAAATTTTGGGCATGGTTAAATGAAGTTTACGAAGATGGTTTTGTAAGTGAGCATGATATGAGATGTATTCAAATGTTTGATTCAATTGATGCAATGTTCGAGTATTTAGAAAATTTTGAAGGTTGATGTATGCAAAACTCAGAATTATTGAATGAATCTATTAATGTATATATGTCGGCATTAAAGAATCTTGAAAAACTAATTTCGCAACCAACGAGCGAATATGGTGCTTCTTTTGAGCAGTGGCTTATTATGGCCGCTGTTGCGGATAGTGATGAGCCACTAACGATGACCAAAATAGCTAAAGATCGTGGTGTAACCAAAGGAGCTGTTGCTCGCCAATTAAAACCATTATTTGATTGTGGCTACTTAAAACATATGCCTGACGAAAAAGACCATCGCCGTGTGCTACTAGTTTTGACGTCAGAAGGGAAGGCTGTTGAAAAACAGATGACGATGAAAGTGCAACAGCGTTTTCATAAATGGTTGGATATTTTTGGTGTAGAAGAAGGCAAATCCTTTCTTAAAACACTGAAACGCTTCCAAAACTTAATTGTCCAACCGGAGTTAAACAAAAAAAATATTGAACCTAATCAGGATTTGTGATAGAATATTAACTTGTTTGAAGTCTGCATAAATTACGGATTTCTGTTATAATAAACTATATTATCGGATAAAGAGGATACTAATCATGGCAATCGGCATGAATGACTTAAAGACAGGTTTGACTATTGAATACTCAAACTCAATTTGGCGTGTTTTGGATTTCCAACACGTTAAGCCTGGTAAAGGTGGTGCGTTTGTTCGTTCAAAATTGAAGAATTTACGAACTGGTGCGGTTAATGAAGTTACTTTCCGTCCTGGAGATAAGTTTGAACAAGCTGATATCACAACACGACCAATGTCTTACCTATATGCTGAAAATGATGGCCGTGTATTTATGGATGTTGAAAGTTATGATCAAATCAACATTCCTGATGAATATTTAAAAAATGCTTTGAAGTTTTTGCTTGAAGGTATGGAAGTTAAAATTACCATGTTTGGTAATGAAGTGCTTGGTGCAGAACTACCATCAACTGTTCAAATGAAGGTGACAGAAACGCAACCAGGTATCAAAGGTGCAACAGCAACTGGTTCAGGAAAGCCAGCAACGGTTGAAACTGGTGCTACTATTACTGTACCTGACTTTGTTAATGAGGGTGAAACCATTATTATTAACACTGAAGATGGTTCGTACAAAGGTCGCGCCTAATTAAGGTAAATGCACGATTGTTGCCTAGTTACAAGTAACATTTGAGCGGTAGTGAACGTGTTTATCATAAAAAGTTCCCCCGCGGAACTTTTTATTTTAGAAACTATTTTCGAGGAGCAAATATGGCCAAAGAAATTAAATACAATAAAGCAACTACTAAGAATTTGTTATTAATCACTGAGAGTGAAGTACCTGGAACCACGCAGGTAACGCCAGAAGTGATTGAAGTCATTGCACAAATCGCGGCACAAGAAGTGTCTGGTGTTTACTCAATGAGAGGTAAATTATCAGACCGATTTGCCAGTGTGTTTGGATCAACTGCCCGCGGAAAGGGCGTTGAATTACAGCAAACAATTGATGGCTTAGTGATTGAAGCGTATGTTTTCTTGCAATATGGTGTTCCAGTACCAAAAATAGCTTTAAACATTCAAAATGCAATTAAGTCTCAAGTTTCGTCAATGACAGATTTAGAGGTAGCGCGTGTTAATGTGCACGTTAGCGGAATTATACCGGAAAAACCGGATCATACGATTGATCCTGATAATTTATTTGGTGAGAATGAGGTAGCTAATTAATGGCAAACTTAACGCGACATGAGTCACGACAAGCTGCATTTCAAGTTCTTTTTGCATTAGAAAAAGATCCACAAAGTAATAAAATTGATGATTTATACGAAATTGTGCTTAATGGCAAACAATTTGATGACTATTTGCCACGATTAGTTAATGGTGTTTTAGGTTCCAAGGCAGATTTGGATGAAAAAATTTCGTCACATTTAGCTGAAGGTTGGGCGATTAACCGCATCAACAAAGCTGATTTAGTTATTTTACGGTTAGCAATTTACGAATTAACTGCTGTCGAAGCAACCCCATACAAAGTTGCCATCGATGAAGCTATTGAATTAGCAAAAACTTTTGCTGATGAAGATGATCGTAAGTTTGTTAACGGTGTTTTAAAACATTTTGCACGTGATGAAAAAACCGCTTAAGTAGCGGTTTTTTCATTTTAAACGTGTGTATTATTAGTAATGTACTTATCATGATATACTAAACAAAGAATAATTTATTACTGGAGACTAAAATGGCGATATATGATCCAACGAAAACACCAACAGATAGTTATGATACCCATACGCATTTGAACGATGACCAATTATTTCATGACGTGCCAGCGTATATTGGACGAGCTAATGAGTTTCGTGTAATGGAAATGAATGTGGTGGGATACAATGCACAAAGTAATGAACGTGTATTAGAAATTTCAAATAACCATGATAATATTTATGCAGTTCTTGGTTTTCAACCTGAGGATTCAAAGGATTTTGATGATCAGGCGTTTATCACATTGGAAAAGCAACTACAACAGCCAAAGGTTGTTGGGGTCGGTGAGACGGGGTTGGATTATTATTGGGAAACAACAGCTCACGATGTCCAAATTGCAGCATTTAAAAAGCATCTTGAGTTAGCTAAAAAATTTGATTTACCCGTCATTATTCATAATCGTGATGCTTTTGAAGATGTTTATAAAATACTAAAAGATTCAGGTGTGAAAAAGGGTGTGATGCACAGTTTTTCTGGCACACCAGAGCAGGCTAAGGCATTTATTGATTTAGGAATGCACATTTCTTTTAGTGGTGTTGTAAGTTTTAAAAAAGCCGAAGAAGTTCGTGAGGCAGCAAAAACAATTCCTCTAGATCGTCTCTTGGTTGAGACGGACGCTCCTTATTTGGCACCTACACCTTATCGTGGTAAAACGAATGAGCCGGCGTTAGTTAAGTTTGTCATCGATAGCCTGGCTGAAACATTAGAGATGTCAGCTAAAGACTTATCAGATGTGACACGCGGCAATGCACATCGTTTATTTTTAAATCATGAATGAGTTGCCTAAAATTAACGAAATGATTGTTGTTGAAGGACGATCAGATACGCAAAATCTTGCGCGTGCAGTTATTGCGGATACTATTGAAACTGGTGGTAGTGCGGTTAATGAAGATGCGATTGAGCGAGCTAAATTAGCAGCTAAAACGCGAGGAATAATTATTTTAACTGACCCAGACTTTAATGGTCAGCGTATTCGTCATATGCTTACAGAAGCAGTACCCACAGCTAAACAAGCCTACTTGACGCAGGCAGAAGCACGTGCAACAAAAGATAATCCGCATAAATCATTGGGGGTTGAACACGCAACGCCAGATACATTGCGAAATGCATTGGCCAACGTTATTACACCAGTGCACGCAATTGAAATAACTTCAGATATTGATCGTTCATTTCTTCTAGATTTAGGACTACTAAGCGGGCCAGAAGCGCGTGTTAAGCGGGCATTTGTTGGTGAACAGTTGCATATTGGTTATGCAAACGGAAAACAATTGTTGAAACGATTGCAAGCATTTGGTATTCGACGTGCGCAAGTGGAAGATGTACTTAAAGGAAAATTTTAAAATGGCACAGACAATTGACATAGCCAATCCAACAAGAACACAGGCTATTTTAAATGAATATGGCTTACGAGCTAAGAAAAAATTTGGTCAAAACTTTTTGACAGATTTAAATGTACTACATAATATTGTCGAAGCAGCCGAAATTACTGCAGAGGATTATGTTATTGAAATTGGTCCAGGAATTGGTGCTTTAACTGAGCAGTTAGCTCGCTCAGCTAAAAAGGTGTTAGCTTTTGAAATTGATTCGCAAATGGTTGAAGTTTTAGCTGACACTTTAAAGCCTTATGACAATGTTAAGGTAATCGAAAATGATGTGTTAAAGGTTGATTTGGCAAAAGTCATTAGCGAAGAGTTCGGTGACAATGCTCATGTAAAAATTGTCGCCAATTTACCATATTATATTACCACACCTATTCTCATTCAGCTTCTCCGGTCTAATATCAATTGGGATAATATCGTAGTTATGATGCAACGCGAGGTAGCTGACCGATTAAATGCGGCAGTCGGAACGAAAAGTTATGGCGTACTAACGTTAACCATCCAATACTTTGCACAAGCAACATTAGCAATCAAAGTACCAGCGAGTTCCTTTAACCCATCACCTAATGTTGATAGTGCAGTGGTTAAATTAACCCCACTAAAACCAACAACTGTTGTTGAAAACGTTGGTAAACTTTTTGGTGTGATCAAAGGAAGTTTTTCACACCGCCGCAAAAGTTTATGGAATAATATGTTACAAACATATGGTAAAGATGCAGGAACAAAAGAACAATTAACAGTTGCTTTGAAATCAGCACAAATTGATCCAGCAATCCGTGCTGAACGACTGAATTTGGAACAATTTACGCAATTATATTTGGCATTACATGATCAAAATTTAACACAATAAACGAATAATTATTTGACAATATGTTTTAATATTCGCAGAAAATTGCAAACATTCCTTATTTATGGTATAATCGAACTAGCTTTTACACGAAAGGTGGTATAAAAATGCCAAGTAGTTTGCAAGATATTAAAACAAAGATTGACGCTCATGTGGGTCAAGAAGTGACGATTATTGCCCAAGCTGGACGAAAGAAGATCACGGAGCGCTCAGGAATTCTTCGTTCAACGTTTCCTTCATTGTTCGTTGTCGAATTAGATGAGGATGCTAATTTTGAACATGCTTCATATAGTTATACAGATATTTTAACAAAGAATATTGACATTACATTCGCTGATGAGCTGCCCGCTTAAGGGCTTTTTTTATAGCGATTACAGATACCACTTTAGAAACGAATGACATGAATAAACAATCCGTTTATGCAATTTTAACGATTATGTTAATCCCTATTGGGATTCTTTTAGTGTGTGCTAAAATGGTTGGCGACACAACTGAAGCACAGGATACTGCTGTGAAAATTACGACAGATAATCCAGCCTATCAACAAATTGCAAAAGCTATTGCCGGCAAAAAAGGGCGTGTCAGCCTCATGTCGGGCAATCTCAAAACAGCACAACAGAAAACAAAATTTAAAAAGTCTGAACTACTTTTGACAGATGATCACACGAGTGCGCTGTTAACAGAAGCTCAAAAGTTACATAGTAGCCCTAAGTTAGTAATTGCGAGTGACTATATTCATACAGACTCGTCAACACAGAAGTATTATTTAAGCCCAAATACAACAGTAGTAATGGCACAACAAATTGTGAATTATTTGAGTGACATGGATCCAAGAAATCGTGATATTTATGTCGAAAACAATAAGCAATTTGTGGAAAAAACAAGCGACTTGACGACGCTTTACACAATCCTAAAAAAAATAAAAGATATTCGGTATGTCGCTACGAACAACTCACAGCATTTGCTTATGACACAATTGGGATACGCTGCTGAAACAGATGATGTATCTAAATTAACGGATAAGCAAATGTCAGATCTTGAGAGTAAATTAGCTGATAAAAAAATTCAGTTTATTTTTACAACGTCACAGGACACAACTGAAAATAAACAAAAACTTGTGACTATGGCAAAAAAAGATGACATCCCTGTCGTCACGTTTAGTCAATTTACGCCTGACAGCACGAAAATTTGGACTTGGCAATTAACGCAACTCAAAAAAATTCAAAAGGCATTAGATAAATGAATACAATCATTAGCACGAAAGATTTCATGGTTCGGTATGGGGAAAAAGTTATTTTATCGCATATCAACATTGAGGTATTAGCTGGACAGTTTCTGGCTGTTTTAGGAGAAAATGGTGCCGGTAAAACAAGTTTCATTAAAGCACTCACTGGACAAAATAAACAAACAGAAGGTACATTAACGGTAGCAACGAATCGTATTGGATATGTCCCACAATTCAGAGATATTTCTCGTGATTATCCTTTAAGTATAGCTGAATTTGTCGGACTGAATTTCAATCATGGTAGCCGCTTATGGCTTACTAAAGAGGAAAAACAGTTAATAACTCAAGCTTTAAAGCGTATGGACTTAAATCAAATGCGTGATCAACGATTGGGACTAGCATCGGGGGGACAAAAACAGCGCGCATTTGTAGCTCAAGCCTTAGTAAAAAATCCAGATTTGTTAATTCTAGATGAGTCTACTGCTAGTTTGGATCATGAACACAAAGTGCAATTATTGGAAAATGTCCGTACCTTACAGCAAACCACAAATATGACAGTGCTATTTATTACACATGAAATCAAGCTGGTCACTGATTTTGCGGATGGCTATCTCTCTTTTGAAAATGGTAAAGTACAACAGGGGGATGCTACCCAGCTGCAAACACTGACGATGGATATGACGTCTAGGCACAAAGAAGATGAGGTGCGCCATGTTTAGTTATGATTTTATGCAAAATGCTTTCATAGCAGGTACGATTGTCAGCATTGTTGCCGGGGTTATCGGTACATTTGTTGTGGCGCGAAATTATGCGTTTTTAACGCACTCTTTGAGTGAAATAGGTTTTGCCGGTGCAGCTTTTGGTTTGTGGATTGGTTGGCCGGCTTTATTAGGTATGATGATTGCAACTTCTGTTGCTTCAGTAGCTATTGGCGCCTTGGAATCAACGTATACGAAACATGATAATGTCACAAGTGCTGTATCTGCGTTGGCTATTGGTTTGGGAATATTATTTTTAGCACTAGGTCATACATCATCCAATGCTGCTACTGGCATTCTATTTGGTTCAGTTCTTGGAATTAGCCACCGTGACTTATACTTGCTCATAATTTTAGCCTTAATTGTATTAGTTACGCTACTATTCAATTACCGCTCCTTGCGTCAATTAGCATTTGACGAAGCAGGTATTTTTCTTCAAACATGGAAACAAAAATCAGTTCGCTATACCTTTTTAATCATGATTGCATTATCGATTAGTATTTCATCACAATTGGTAGGATCCTTACTTATTTTTGTGTTGGTAACATTACCCGCGGCGAGCGCAAAATATTATGCTAAAACGACGTTGCAGCTTATGGGGATGGCCATTGTCTTCGCTTTGTTCGGTACGTGGATTGGCTTGACAATCGCTTATTTAACAAATTTACCAACAAGTTTTTTTATAGCTATTATAGAAGTAATAATTTATCTTGTTTCAATATGGCAATTCAAACGAAATGCCTAGTTTCCGAACAATTAGAAAATAAAAATGGTATAATTAGTCGTAAATATTAATAAAAGTTTAGGAGGAAACGGACTAAAATAACTTTTTTGGTCCGTCACACATCATGAAAACACGTCGTTCTGACCGGTTAGTCGATATGGCGCGCTATATGCTTGAGCGCCCACGCAAGTTGATATCTTTATCTTATTTTTCCAAAAGGTATGAATCGGCTAAGTCATCAATTTCTGAGGATCTATCAATACTCAAGCGTACATTCCAAGAACGTGGTACAGGTTTATTGGAGACGGTACCTGGTGCTGCTGGTGGGGCACGTTTTATTCCTTATATGACTGAGTCCGAAGCAGCAGAATTTATTGACGATATTTGCCGGTTAGTAAATGATGAGACGCGCGTATTGCCTGGGGGTTATGTCTATCTATCTGATTTGTTAGGTCGTCCTGATATTTTACGACAAGCTGGGCGTTTAATTGCAACACAATACATACGTGATGATATTGATGCTGTCATGACTGCAGCGACTAAAGGTGTTCCGTTGGCACAAGCTGTTGCTGATCAGTTAAATGTACCATTTGTAATTGTTCGCGATGATGCGAAAGTTACCGAAGGTCCGACTGTATCTGTTAATTATTTGACTGGATCATCAAAGCGTGTCGAAAAAATGGAATTGTCTCGTCGTTCACTGCGCACAGGTTCACGTGTGTTGGTCGTAGATGACTTTATGAAAGCTGGCGGAACAATTCAAGGGATGCAAACCTTGGTTGGTGAATTTGATGGTACGGTGGTTGGCACTGCAGTATTTGCTGAAGGCCGTTCAACAACCAGATTACTTGATCACTTCACATCATTGTTGCATGTCGACACAAACTTGAAAAATGGTGATCCAATTTTGGTTACGCCGGGTAATTACTTGAACGAAATATTTAAACATGAGGCTTAATTAAACATGAGCAATATAAACGTATTAATATTGGCAGCAGGAAATGGCTCAAGAATGAAGTCAACAACTCCAAAAGTATTGCATACTGTGGCTGGGCAAACGATGATTGACTGGGTACTAGATGCTGTCGAACCACTTAAGACGGATAAGTTAATCACTGTTATTGGAGTTGGTGCTGAACGTGTCCAAGAACATGTCGGTAATCGTAGTTCATTTGTACTGCAATCTCAACAACTTGGTACTGGTCATGCTGTGCGTCAAGCTGAGGCAGAACTTAAAGACAGCGATGGTGTCACCCTAATTATGTCTGGTGACACGCCAATGTTTCGTTCAGAAACCTTACAAGGTTTCATTGCAGAGCATGAACGTTCAAATAACGCTGTGACTGTACTAACTGCCATTGCCAATGATCCTACTGGGTACGGCCGCATTGTCCGCGGAGAAGATGAGACAGTTCAGAAAATTATTGAACAAAAAGATGCTAGTATTACAGAACGTCGTATTAAAGAAATTAATACTGGCGTATATGTATTCAATAACCGTTTATTATTTGAATCACTAGCAAAAGTACAAAATAATAATGCGCAAGGCGAATACTATTTACCTGACACGCTTAACATTTTGCGACGCTCAGGAGAACAGATTGGTGCGCACACACTCCAAGACTTTACAGAGTCATTAGGAGTTAATGATCGAGTAGCATTGGCAACAGCTAACCGCGTCATGCACGAAAGAATTAATCATCAATTAATGGTTGATGGCGTTGAACTGTTAGATCCAGCGAATACATATATTGATTCAACGGTTAACATTGGGCCCGATACCTTAATTGAGGGTGGCGTAACTATTTTAGGCAAGACGACCATCGGCGTAAATAATACTATTACACAAGGATCACGAATCGTAAATAGTGTGCTTGGTGACAATAATGTGATTACATCATCGCACATTGAAGATGCTATCCTGCAAAATGGTACCACAGTGGGTCCATATGCACATTTGCGACCGGCTGCTCATTTAGAAGATAATGTTCATATTGGTAATTTCGTCGAAGTCAAGAATGCTAAATTGGGTAAAGACACCAAATCAGGACATCTCACTTACATAGGTAATGCCACTATTGGTCAAGATGTTAATATTGGAGCAGGTACGATATTTGTTAATTACGATGGGGTGAATAAGTTTAATTCAACTGTCGGAGATCGCGCGTTTATTGGCTCAAATACCAAAATCGTTGCACCGGTTAACATTGCTCAAGAATCAATTACTGCTGCTGGGTCAACAATTACAAATGACATACCAGAACATGCAATGGGGATTGCTCGTACACGTCAGACAAATAAAGAAGATTTCTGGCATCACATGCCACATAAATTTTAAATAAAAAAGAGTTCATTTGAGCTCTTTTTATTTTGGTATTTGTTGTTAATTATGTTTATAATAGAAAGAAACTTTGAGAAAAATTATTATTACGAAAATAAAAGGGGATTTTTGATGCAAATTACAGGTGAACGTGCATTAGTCAATATCGAAAATGAAACATTCTATACAAAGAGAATAGACGTAGCTGATGACGAAACAATTCCGCTTGATGCGCTTTTTTCAGAAATTGATTCACATATTGAAAATGAAAACTTTATACATATTGAGTTGCAGATTAATGGCGGAGTAGAGTCCACGGGGACGACATTAAGTGTTGAAACCAATGTCATTAATTTACCCTTGCGCTATCAAAACCAATTACGAAAACTGGTTTGGCAAGAAAAAGACGCATTAGATGTCAATCTGTATATGATTGCTGAAAATGAATTTGAGAGTCAATCCCATTTGAAAATATCATTAGCAAGCTCTGTTGCCACATACGTAGATGATTCTGAGAGTGTGAAGGCTAAAATTTCCACATGGTTTAATGAACAACTTGAACATATTGTTAATGAACAAAAACAAGCGGAAAAGGAAGATGTGGGTGTCGAAGAATAAGCAACTGCCCTCAGTCTGCCTCAATATAACCAGTTACATGTAAGAGTTTATTATCGTCTAGACAGGTAAAGTCTAATATGTGTTTTGAAACCGTGGTTTTGACATTATTTAGTTCCCCTAAGTTGTAGGTGTCGATAGTATATTGAGCTAGTTTAGCCTTATCATTTAAATCAGACATAGGCACAATTAAATCCTCTAAGGCTGTTTTAGTGGGGTTAGCAATGCGGTCAATGTAGTTTTTTTCAAGCTTTGTTAATTTTATCATGGTTATAATTATAACGATTTTGCTCGTGTGTGTAAACGAAACTACTTGTTTGGTTATACTGAAATAAATAGAACATTTTTTGACTATTTTATAATTTATTGATATAATTGACGTATGCGATGAGTCGAAGCGCTTGAAAAATTAGCGCTGATTGCGGCCTACTGTGTTTAATCACAAGTCTCGTATAGATGTAGGTGATGAGTGTTGTTGTGGAACTCGCTCATCTCACTTGACTAACAGTGCTTGCACTGTAGTGACGCGACTTTGCTATTGATGTGACAATCAATAGCCGCCAGCCAGAGCGAATCTGGCACGCCAAACTAACAACTAACTTAGGTTAGTTGTTTTTTTATGCAGATTTTAATGTATAATTGTAGTAGAATTTACATGTTATTGAATTAAGTAGGCTTAAAGGAAAAATGGAAAAAGAACGAAATCAATATTTAACGGTCAGTGCATTAACTGCTTATTTAAAAAGAAAATTTGATGCTGATCCGTATTTAGCCAAAGTCTATGTTACCGGTGAAATTTCTAATATGGGTCGTCGTCGCGGGCCACATTTATATTTTTCTATTAAGGATAGTGAAAGCAATGCCGTGATTAATGCATCAATGTTTGGCTATGAACGGCGTATTAAATTTCAGCCCGAAGAGGGGATGAAGATTAATGCGATTGGGCGGGTGGAAATATATGAACCACGGGGCTCATATTCCATTATTTTGGAATCAATGACTCCCGACGGCGTTGGTGAACTATTTTTAGCTTATGAACAACTAAAACGTAAACTACAGGCCGAAGGATTGTTTGATTTGCCAAAAAAACAAGTACCACTATTTCCTAAAAAAATAGCGGTAGTTACTTCACCAACTGGGGCAGTTATTGAAGATATTGCTCGTACGGTGCAACGACGTTTTCCAAGTGCTCAGGTTATTTTATTTCCAGCAGTAGTGCAGGGCGAAAAGGCAGCGCCAACAATTATTCGGCAGCTCCAACGTATTGATAATATGGATTTTGACACGTTAATTGTTGGACGTGGCGGTGGTTCCATTGAAGATTTGTGGGCTTTTAATGATGAAAAATTGGCGCGAACTGTTGCTAGTATGAAGACACCGGTGATTAGTTCAGTTGGACATGAGACAGATAATACCTTAGTAGATTTTGTTTCTGATCGACGTGCAGCTACGCCAACGGCTGCAGCTGAACTAGCGACACCGGTAACATTACAACAATTGACCACCCGTTTGCAAGAATTACATTTACGGCAAATATCACGGATTAAACAGATGATTGACATGAGGCAACAACGATTAAATCGAGTTGCAACGCATGTTATTTTTCAGCAACCGGATCGGTTATACACGGGGTATAATCAACGAATAGATCAGTTATCGCATGCATTGCAACAGCTAACAAAACAAAAAGTAATTAATGAAGAACACAAATTAGCGGCAATATTGCAACGACAGCAGCAGTTACAACGTAGTTTATTGCAACCTGTACAAGAAAGATTACAATTATTAAGTACTAAATTAGACTTAGTCAGCCCTTTGAAAATATTATCCAGTGGTTATGCAATTGTTGAGCATGACAATAAAGTAGTTCGTAGCATAACAAATATTACGATTAATGATGAAATTGACATGCACTTTTCTGATGGGCATGCCACGGCAAAAATAACAGGAGTACAGCATGAGTGAACAACCCACATTTGAAGATAAGTTACAACAATTAGAAAGTATCGTGAGTCAGCTAGAAAAGGGTGATCGTCCCTTGGAAACCGCTTTGGCTGATTTTCAAACCGGTGTTGGTTTGGTCAAAGATTTACAAAAGACATTGAAGGATGCTGAAGATACATTGGCAAAGGTTATAGATAATGATGATGAATTATCAGATTTGGAATTAACTAATGATTGATTTAAAAAGTTTCCAAAAAGAATGGCTTCCAAAAATTAATCAACAATTGGAAAATGATTTATCAATGGCTTCCCCAGATGCTGATTTAGTTGCTATGATGAAGTATGCAGTTTTGAATGGTGGCAAAAGGCTCCGACCATTGCTGACGTTAGCAGTTGTTACAAGTTTTGGAGAATCTATCACACCAAGTATATTGAAAGTAGCAACGGCAATTGAATGGGTTCATTCATATTCCCTTGTTCATGATGATTTGCCGGCAATGGATAATGATATGTTTCGACGTGGCAAACCCAGCATTCATGCATTATATGGTGAAGCCCATGCTATTTTAGTCGGCGATGCGTTATTAACTGGTGCCTTTGGAGTCATAGCGACTGCCAATAGTTCATGCAGTGTTGAGGATTGTCTTCCAACTGAAGAGCTATTATTAATTACTCAAAACTTAGCTCGCGAAGCAGGTGGATCAGGAATGGTTTTAGGGCAACTCCATGATATGGATAATCACACTGAAGAACAAAATGCTAGTACAAATTGGTTGTTAAATGATGTTTATAGCATGAAGACTGCAGCATTGATAAGATATACAACAACGTTGGGCGCAATATTGACCCATCAAAATGTCAATGTTGAGGATAATCATTTTGATCCGAAGAAGGCAATGTATGATTTTGGTGAAAAATTCGGATTGGCCTTTCAAATTCAAGATGATTTAGATGATTATCAGCAAGATCAATTAGAAGATGTGAACTCATTGCCACATATAGTGGGTGTTAAAGAGGCACAAAGTGTGCTTGACCAATACCTCTTCTCAACACAAGAAATATTAGCTAATACTGTTGAACAAGATCAACAATTTGATCGACGTTTGCTGGATGATTTTGTTAGTTTAATTGGAGATAAAAAATGAGCATTGAAAAAGAACGTGTTGATGTATTGCTGGTCCAACAAGGATTGTTTCAGTCACGTGAGCAAGCAAAACGTGCTGTGATGGCTGGTCAGATTCTTGGCAATAACGAAGAACGTTTAGATAAAGCGGGTGAAAAAATTCCCGTGACAACGGAACTACATTTCAAAGGTGAACAGCTAAAATATGTTTCCCGTGGGGGATTGAAGTTAGAAAAAGCATTGAATGATTTTGATATTACCGTTGAAAATAAAACGGTGTTAGACATTGGTTCTTCCACGGGCGGTTTTACTGATGTTTCACTTCAAAATGGTGCCAAACTTGTTTATGCACTAGATGTGGGTACCAATCAACTAGCTTGGAAGTTACGAAACGATGATCGTGTGAAAGTTATGGAAAATACAAACTTTCGCTATTCAAAATTAGCTGATTTTAAATACGGACAACCAGAATTTGCTACAATTGATGTTTCATTTATTTCTTTGGGACTTATTTTACCAGCACTAGCCAACATTATTACTATGAGTGGTAATGTTGTGGCCTTAATTAAACCACAGTTTGAAGCTGGACGTGAAAATGTTGGTAAGAACGGTATTATCAAAGATACAGCTGTTCATAAACAAGTTTTACAAAAAGTAACACAAATGATGGTTACTGATGGTTTTAGCATTACGGACTTAACCTACTCGCCAATTAAAGGGGGACAAGGTAATATTGAGTTCTTAGCAGTACTGAAACGATCAAATCAAGCCGAAATCAGCGAACATATTAATATTGACAGGTTACTTGAACGCACTTATGAGCAACTCAATCATAAGGAGAATGATCATGAATAAAAAAGATCGCCAAAAAGCCTTGTTGTCGCTCATTAAAGAGCATCCAGTGGGTCGTCAGGAAGATATTGTTGCGTATTTTGAAAAGATTGGCGAAAAGGTTACCCAAGCTACAATATCGCGTGATATTAATGAGTTGGGATTAATTAAAGTTCCAAATTCCCACGATGGCTTTTTGTATCATTTACCAAAATCCGATGACAGGCCATATTTACAGCGATTACGTCGAGCGCTACAGCAATCATTTTTGAGTTTGCGTGCGCAGCGTGGAATGATTATGATCAAAGTTCAACCTGGAAATGGTCAATTGGTATCAAACCTGATTGAGCAAGTGCAGCTACCGGAAATATTTGCGACCATAAGCGATGATGGTTCGGTTCTCGTATTATTAAAAGATGGTATTCCTACGGCAAAAGTGATTAACATTATTCAAAAGTTACTTGAAAAATAACAACGTATAGCATGTATTACGTTGATGGAGTTACTTATGTTAGAAAATCTAATTATAGAAAATTTTGCGATTATTGAAAAAGTGGATCTTCAGTTTGAAGAAGGCATGAGTGTTTTAACCGGTGAAACAGGTGCTGGAAAATCAATTATTATTGATGCACTTTTTATGTTAACTGGTGGTCGTGCGAACTCTGAAATGGTTCGTCATGGCAGTAAAAAAGCTGTTCTACAGGCAGTTTTCAGTGTTCCGGATAATCAAAAGCTAAGAGATCTAATTGCTCGAAGTGGTGTAGCAGGCGATGATAATGAACTTATTATTTATCGTGAATTAAACCAAAATGGGCGGAGTATTATTCGAATCAATGGTGTTCTTGTCAATTTGAAAACTTTAGCGGCTATTGGTCGTTACTTAGTTGATATCCAAGGACAAAATGATGCACAGCAATTACTGAATCCAGAGGAACATTTACCGTTATTGGATGCTTTTGGTGATGAAAAAACTACGCAATTTCGAAATGATTACCAAGAACTTTTTCAAAAGTTTCGTTCTATCACCACTCGTATTAGAAATATTCAAACGTCACAACAAGAAATCACACAACGTTTAGATCTTTTAAAATTCCAACAAGAAGAACTGCAGGAAGCCAATTTACAGCCAAATGAAGAGAATGATTTATTAGATGCACGTGATAAGTTACGTAATTTCAAAAAAATTGCTGATCGACTTCAGTTAACGCAGACAACACTAAGCGGCGAGCAAGGCGGAGCCATAGACTCCCTCGCTGAAGCAGTTCATCAACTACAAGATATTGCAGAATATGATGATCAATATGCTGAGCTAGCAAAAACGATTTCCGAAGCTTACTACACGGCCCAAGATGTTGGCCGTGATGTTGACGAACAATTGAGTGAATTAACATACGATGAGGCAGAACTAATTCGTATTGATGACCGGCTTCAGCTGATTCACTCATTAGAACGCAAGTATGGTACATCGGTTGCAGATGTTTTAGATTTTCAAGCCAAAATCGAAAAAGAGCTTTCGCTTATAGATGATGATGAATATGATGTTGAACGACTACAGGTCAAACAAAATGACATGCGCCAGTTATTAAGAAAAAAAGCGATTAAATTACGTGAGGCCCGACAAAAAGTAGCCCGAAATTTGGAAAAGAATGTCAATCAGCAATTGAACGATTTATTAATGAATGGGGCCGAGTTTGCTGTACACTTTGATCCAGTTGAAGGCTATATCTCCTCGGGAATTGATAAAGTTGAATTTTATGTCCAAACTAACGTTGGAGAAGGAATGGCGCCCTTGGTCAAGATCGCATCAGGTGGAGAAGCTGCTCGCCTGATGTTAGCACTGAAAACTACATTTGCTAAGCAGCAGCACATCATTTCAATTGTTTTTGATGAAGCGGATACAGGTGTTTCCGGTCGTGTGGCTCAGGCAATAGCAAAAAAAATGCTCACAATTTCAACCGATTCACAAGTTTTAGCAATTACGCATTTACCACAAGTTGCAGCTGCCGCAACTCATCATTATTTGATCTCAAAGTTAACTGAAAATGATCGTACACTCACTCAAGTAGAACCATTGGATGAAGATGGTCGAGTTCACGCAATTGCTATGATGTTATCTGGTGACAATATTACTGAAACTGCTCTTGCAAATGCTCGTGATTTACGTCAAGAATTTTAAATTAACAAAATAAAAAAGACGCGCAATTTAAGCGAGGTCTTTTTTTTGTGTTTCTAATGCGCAATGATCATTAAGAATGCAATGAACATAATCGCTAATACATACATCAGAGGATGTACTTTCTTAATACGACCAGTTGCAATCATTGTGATTGGATATAAGATGAAACCAAGCGCGATACCATCTGATATAGAATAGGTTAGGGGCATACCAATAACAATCAAAAATGCTGGTGCTGCGATAGCCAAATCTTCCCAATCAATTAAGCGTAAGTTTTTGGCCATTAAGACGCCAACTACTACTAACGCTGGTGCTGTCACCTGTGAAGTAACAACAGATAAAAGTGGTGAGAAGAGCAGAGCAAATAAGAAAAATATTCCAGTGAACACGGAAGTTAATCCTGAGCGACCACCAACTGCAATACCAGATGACGATTCAACATAAGCAGAAGTAGGTGAAGTACCAATAACGGCACCTACTGTCATACCAACCGCATCAGCCATTAAGGCACGGCCAGCACGTGGCATTTCATTGTTTTTCATGAAGCCAGCTTGTGTGGCCAAGCCAATCATTGTACCAGCTGTGTCAAAAAAAGTAACAATCAAGAAGGTAATAACAACTGTGACTAGTTGCAGAGAATTAATATCACCAACATGCATAACGCCAGCACCAAATGTAGGTGCAAGTGAGGGAGCAGGTGAAATAATGGCAGATGGTAATTTGATTAGACCGGTTAGAATACCAGCAAGTGATGTTAAAATCATACCAATGAATATGGCAGCCGGTGTTTTACGACTCATCAATATGAAAGTAACAATAATTCCAAAAATTGATAATAGTGATGTAGGTGATGACAGATGTCCCAAAGATACCATGGTGTCTTTGTTAGCTACAATCAGCCCCGCATCATGCAATCCGATAAAAGCAATGAATAGCCCGATTCCCGAAGCAATAGCGAGTTTTAGATTTTGTGGGATAATATTGATGATTTTCTCACGAATTTTGAAAAACGTTAAAACTAAGAAAATCAATGCGGCTACAAACACACCAGCCATAGCAGTTTCCCATTTTACGCCCATGCCAATAACAACAGAATAAGCGAAGAAAGCATTCACACCAAGCCCTGGGGCAATAGCAATAGGGTAGAGTGCAACGACACCCATGAAGATAGTTGCGACAGCTGAAGCAATTGCTGTCGCTGTGAAAACAGCGCCTTTGTCCATACCTGCTGCACCCAAAACAGTAGGGTTAACAAATAAGATGTAAGCCATCGACGCAAAAGTAGTTAAACCAGCAATAAACTCGGTCCGAACACTTGTGTTGAGTTCGTCAAGTTTGAAATAATGTGCAATCGTAGACATGATTGCCTCCCAAATATTTAGTTACGAATAACGTACAATTTAATTTTAGCAGTCATTTACTAATAATTAAATTAAAAATGAGAAAATAAAAGATGTTTTCGCGAATAATAGGGAAAAACAGCAAGTGAAAGCGCTTAATAAACGAACGAAACATTATAAATGTTCGGAATTCAATGAAATATGCTGTTCTTTTAGCATTTTAACGGTTTTGAGATAAGCTGGAATCATGACCAGAACAGAACCTGTCCAAGCTAACATATTGGCCAAGCTGGCACCAAAAAATCCGAAAGGTCCAACTAAAGTAATTGCTGCTACTGTCCGCATAACTAATTCAGCAATACCAGCAAAGGTAGGGGTTCTAGAGTCATTGAGTCCTTGCAAAACATATCGTATGATAAACAAAGCGGATAGTATATAGTAGAAGGCACCGTTAGCCCAGAAGTACTGTTGTGCTAATGATAATACACGATGTTGATCAGCACCGACAAACATAGACACAGCAACATGACCAAACATAATTTCTAAAATACCCATAAACAGGCCAAACCCCATGCTCATAAATAGCGCATGTCTTACCCCGATTAAAATGCGTTGATATTGTTTGGCACCATAGTTTTGCGCAGCGAAGGTTGCCATTGTTATACCAAATGACATCATAGGTAGTGTAGCCACTTGATCAATACGTTGCGCAGCCGTGGTTGCTGCAACTGCGTCTGTTCCTAATGTATTCAATGCACCTTGTAGAACTAATGAGCCAATCGCTATAATTGAACTTTGAAAGCCCATAGGTAGGCCGGCGTGTAAATGAGTGCGAATGTCTTTTGCGTCCCATTTTAAATCGTCACGATCAACACGAAGCTGGGGGACAAATCTATAAATGTGCCAAAAGCTTAGAATAGCAGAGACTAATTGTGCAATAACAGTTGCAATAGCTGCTCCAGCAACACCAAAACCAAGGCCTAAAATCAACCATAATTCGAGGCCAATGTTAACAAACATACCAACAACCAAATAAATTAATGGTGAGCGAGAATCACCCACTGCACGAAGGGCATTAGCGGTGACATTGTACCCCATCGTAGCAAAAATACCACCTAAGATGATACTAATAAATGTGAATGCTTGATTCAAAATGTCTGGTGGGGTTTGCATGATTTTAAGTAGTGGATAGATTAGGATAAAACTCACCACGGTAACGATTACAGTGACTATTGCTGATACGATAATTGTTGATGCCATACTTTTGCGCACACCAGCGATATCACGAGCACCATAACGTTGCGCTGTAATAATTGATAATCCAGAAGTGAATCCTTGTACGAATCCTATAACTAAAAACATGATTGAACCAGTTGCTCCAACAGCAGCAAGAGATTTCACACCAAGTGTTTGCCCAACAATCAGCGTATCGGAAAAATTATATAATTGTTGGAAAAGATTTCCAATTACGAGTGGAATTGTAAAAAATAAAATTTGCTTTGCGGGAGTTCCCTGAGTTAAATCACGCATAATCTCTCCAATATAGATAAAAATGTCTTGAACATATATTCTAAACGAATAGTGGTTATTTGACTAGGGTTTTATTCTAAAATTTATAAGAAAGACATCTGTTTGTAAAAGGCTGGATACACTAGGTTTTTACTAAGATTTTTTTCATGTCTTTTGAATTAAATTCAGAGATAAATTAAAATATCTTCGAGCTGACATCGTCGATAATTGATGTTTCGAATAATGATATAATCATACTAATATTAAAAAATGATCATTTGTGAGCAATCCAATATTTGCTTACGTAGCTTTAAAATGATTGAAACGATATAATAGGAAGAGTATAAAAAAGGAGTTGCATATGGCTGCTAAACTTGTGTTAGTTCGCCACGGAGAGTCAACAGCAAACCGTGACAATGAATTTACCGGATGGACTGACGTTCCACTGACCTTAAAAGGGGTTAGACAAGCGAACCGTGTTGGTGAAGTTTTGAAGCGACATGGCTTGCAATTCGATGTATCATTTACTTCTTTTTTAAAGCGCGCAATCATAACTGACAATATTATATTAGAAGAAATTGAGCAGTTGTGGTTACCACTCCATAAGGCTTGGCAACTCAATGAGCGGCACTATGGTGCATTACGTGGCTTGAATAAAGATTATGCTCGTCAACAATATGGCGCAAATAAAGTTGCCTTATGGCGACGTAGTTATACGGCTACGCCACCACTACTAGAACACGTTATCCCAGATAGACGTTACCCGGAAGGCTTAGAACCACGTGGTGAGAGCTTGAAAATGGCCAGTGATCGGCTTGTTCCTTATTGGCATTCAGAAATCTTACCTCAGATACAGCAGGGTAAAAATGTTTTAATCGTCGCACATGGTAGCTCCTTACGTGCTTTAGTCAAATATATAGAGCATATTAGCGATGAAGACATAGACGGTCTTGAGATTGACAATGGCGAACCTATTTTGTACGAGTATGAAGAAGGATTTAGTGAGAGGATTTATTTAGAATGAATGATAGAACATGGGCTCGTGTGAAAAAGTATACGGAGCTACAAGGCACTTCTGGTCAAGAACACGCTATTCGTCAATCTTTCCGTTCTGATTTGGAACCATTGGTTGATACAATCCACCAAGAGGGACTTGGTGGTGTTTACGGTGTTAAAGAAGGACAAGGTCCACGTGTAATGTTTGCAGCGCATATGGATGAAGTTGGATTTATTGTGAAAGATATTCTGCCTAGTGGTGCACTTAAAGTGGCCGCCCTTGGTGGATGGAATCCAGCAGTAATTAGTTCGCAGAGATTTACTTTGTTCACAAGTAAAGGTAAGTATCCTATTGTTTCAAGTTCTGTGTCACCACACTTATTACGCGGCAGCGCTCACGGCCCACAGATGCCAACCGTAGAGGATATTTTATTTGATGGCGGATTTTTGAACAAAGATGAAGCGTGGTCATTTGGTGTCCGTCCTGGGGACTTTATTGTGCCACAAGTATCAACCGTTATGACAGCAAATAAAAGGCGCGTAATATCTAAATCATGGGATAATCGATTTGGACTTGTGACAATATTAGACGCTTTGGAAGAACTAGAAAATGTTCAGACACCCAATACCTTGATAATGGGCGCCAATGTTCAAGAAGAAGTTGGGCTACGCGGTGCACATGGCGCCGTCAATTTACTGAAACCAGATATTTTTTTCGCAGTTGATTCTAGTGCTGCAGATGATACTTCAGGACAGAATGGACACCAAGGAATCCTAGATCAAGGAACGTTATTACGTGTTTTTGATCCAACTGTTGTTATGCCACTGCGCTTAAAAGAATTTTTGTTATCTGTGGCTGAAGATAACCATATTCCTTATCAGTACTTTGTTTCCAAGGGTGGAACTGATGCAGCAGCAGCTCAAACTGAGTTAACTGGTGTACCAGCCGTTGCATTAGGTGTTGCTTCTCGTTACATACACACCCACCAAACAGTTTGGTCAATTAAGGATTTTGAAGCATCTAAAGCATTTGTTGTGGCCATTGCCAAAAATTTGGATGATGCAAATCTTAAAACTATTATGGGCGATTAATGTTTAAAAAAATCAGAAAATTAGATTATTGGATTGCGGTACCATTTGCCATACTCAGTGCGTTGGGTGTGGTAATGGTTTTTTCGGCGAGCTTAACGAATTCAGCAATGCTGAACTTTTACAAACAACTTCTTTTTGTTTTTATTGGTTGGATTGGTGCGTTTACTTTATTTCATTTTAATATTAACAATTGGCGCAATGAAAAATGGATAAAGGTGATGATGTTTGGTATAATTGGGCTTTTAATTATTGCCAGAATAATGCCAGCAGTTAATGGCGCTCACGGTTGGATTCCACTGGGGATTATTACTTTGCAGCCGGCTGAGTTTTTAAAATTAGTTTTGATATTATACTTTGCTGATTTTTTTGCTAAACATCCATGGCAACCACACGTTAAATTACCACAACAGCCAATTAGCCAAATCAATGCTTGGTTTTTACCTTTTTCATCTCTATTTTTATTATTTATTATGCCAGATAATGGTAATATGATTATTGCCGCCATCATTATGCTAACCATTGTACTTGCAGCTGGGGTGTCTAAAAAGATTACCGTTGCCTGGTTTGCTATCGCTGGCATTGGCTTTGGACTTTTACAGCCAATCATTAATTTGATCGATAAAGTATTTCATCTGACCGGTAGTACGCATTATGGTATTTTAAGATTAATTAATTTTGTTAATCCTTGGGCTGACCCAGATCAAAGCCGTCAACTACTATACGGTTATTACGCCATAGCTCATGGTGGCATGTTTGGTGTTGGTTTAGGAAATTCTCTCATAAAGCCATATCTACCTGAATCAAATACGGATTTTATTATGGCAGTAATGACAGAGGAACTAGGGGCAGTAGTGACTGTAATTGTGTTAATTTTACTATTAATAATCATTACGCGCCTGATTATTTTGGGCATTAGACAAAAACGTCAATATCAACGATTAGTCATGTATGGTGTAGCTACCTTATTATTTATCCAAGCTTTTGTTAATTTAGGTGGCGTTATTGGTGTGTTACCAATAACGGGTGTTGTTTTTCCATTTATTTCTGGTGGTGGATCATCATATATAGCCTTTAGCGCTGCCATTGGTCTAACGTTGAATATTGCTGCGCAACAGAAGAAAAAACCAGTCATTCATCCAAATGATACAGTGGCCAGAAAGGATTATCGATGACATTTCAAATACAACCACGCCGTGCAATTTATATCTATATCAATAATATAAGGCATGCACAACAGCTTAAGAAGTTTGGTCAAATTACTTACATATCTCGCAAGATGATGTTTGTGGGTTTATATGTGAATGATGAAAATGTTGAACAATTAGTTGAAAAAATTAAGCAATACAAGTTTGTAAAAAAAGTCGTCATGTCGCCACGTCCGGAAATTAATCCTGATTTAGACAATTTGCATGATGATATTTTCTTTGAAAATTATGATGAAGGAGGAAATACAAACTAAGAGTTTGTATATCGTATAATCATGCGGGTAGTATCAGGAAGATTTCGAGGAACACGCCTTGAAGCAGTCAATGGCGACAAAACACGTCCAACGACGGATAAAGTGAAAGAAGCCATGTTTAGCATGTTAATGCCGTATTTAGACGGCGGGGATGTACTTGATTTATATGCAGGTACAGGAGGCCTGAGCATTGAAGCTGTTTCAAGAGGTATGATGCATGCTACGTTAGTAGATCGCCAATTCCAAGCAATTAAGATCATTCAAGAGAATATTGAGAAGACACACCATGCTGATGAGTTTACGGTCCTAAAGTCGCCAGCGCAACAAGCTTTGCTTAATTTTGTAGCCAATTCAAAAAAATTTGATTTGATTTTTTTGGATCCACCATATGCTAAAGAAACCATTGCTGCAGATATGTCGTTTATGGCAGAAAATGGGTTATTAAACTCGGGTGCTATTATATTGGCTGAAAGCAACGATGAGGCAAATTTACCGAATGAAAGTGATGATTTCTCAATCATTCAACAGAAACATTATGGTATAACCGTAGTGACGATATATCAATATGAGGGCTAAATTATGAGTATAGCAGTATTTCCTGGTAGTTTTGATCCGTTAACCAACGGTCATTTAGACATTATTAAACGTGCTAGTGGTATATTTGAAAAAGTAATCGTAGGTGTTGGTAATAATACAAGCAAAGCGGCACTGTTCACACCACAAGAAAAAATGACATTAATTAGTACTGTCGTTAAAGATTTGCCAAATGTTGAGGTAGCAATCATGAAGGGACTAACAGTTCAATTCATGAACGAAGTTGGTGCTAAGTATATCGTTCGAGGGCTTCGAAATGGTAAAGATTTCGAGTATGAACGTGATATTGCCGGAATGAACAGTGCTCTGGCAGATGTTGAGACCGTTTTACTACTTGCAAAACCGGAAAATCAAAATATTTCCAGTTCCATGGTCAAAGAAATTGGTAGTATGGGTGCTGATAATATGGTAAAGTTTGTCCCAAAGGCCATTGTTGAAGCATTAAAGGAGCGACTGAATGCGCAAAAAAAGTAAAATGGTTCTTGCTGTTGCATCCCTTTTAGTAATAGTTGGTATCGTAGTTGGCGTTTGGCCGTTGAACGGTTACATTGAGTCACCTGGTGAAGCAGACGACTTAGCACAGTTTGTTAAAATTGATGGTAAAAAGGATACAGCAAAGGGACAATACAGAATTACATCCGTTTATTTGTCCCAAGCGAATGGATTTAAGTATTTACAAACTAAAATTAATCCACACCTGTCGTATGCAACTGCAAAGGAAGTTACTGGTGGACAAAGTTCAGCTACATTTAGTAAAGTACAAGATTTTTATATGCAAAGTGCAATTGCCAATGCTGAGCAGGTCGCCTTTAAAAAAGCGAATAAACCTATTACGACAAAATATCGTGGTATCTACGTACTGAGTGTCTCTTCTAAATCTCATTTCAAAAAGAGTATCAAAGTAGGAGATACCATCACTGCAATCGACGGTCATCACTACGAAAACTCAGATAGCTTTATTAAGTATTTAGCCAATAAATCCAAGGGAACGAAAGTCACTGTCGACTACACCCGGGATGGTAAAAACGGCCAAGCAACTGGTGATACAATTAAGCTCGCTGGGACCAAGACGGCAGAATACCCAAATGGCCGTGCTGGAATAGGTATCGTGCTGACGGATAATGTGGCCGTTACAACAACGCCAAAAGTTAGTGTCAATGCCGGCCAAATTGGTGGACCTTCAGGCGGCTTAATGTTTACCATACAGATTTATGATCAATTGACTGGTGATTTGTTAGCTAAGGGACGTAATATTTCTGGTACTGGTACAATGAGTGCTGATGGCTATGTGGGTGAAATTGGTGGTATTGATAAGAAGATTATGGCTGCTAAGGCAGCCGGATCAACAGTATTCTTTGCGCCATATGTAAAGCCAAGCAAAGAGTTACTCAAGTATGAAGAGCAACATAAAACTAACTACATGCTAGCTCGAGATACGGCCAAAAAATATGCACCTAAATTAAAAGTTATTCCTGTGCAAACATTTGATGATGTCATCAATTATTTGCAAACAGGGAAAGTAATTAAGACAACTGACAGTGTGAAATAAAGCTTATCTGCTATGGTAAGCTTTTTTATTTTGAAATTCGTACTATGAAAGTAGAGGGATTGAAATGTCAGACATGTTAGAAATTGTAAAAGAAAAATACTATGAGTATAAAATTTGGATATTCATCATTTTATTTATTCTCGCTGCTATTACTTATTGTGCATATTCTCATCAGACCAAAGAAGTACCGCAGACATCATTATCTTCTTCAATAGCAAGTACAAGTGATGTAAAGAAATCTGAATCTGACGACAAAAATAGCTCAATCGTAATGGTTGATGTTAAGGGCGCTGTCAAAAAGCCTGGGGTCTACAACATTACTAGTTTTGCACGTGTACAAACAGCCATTGCACAGGCTGGTGGAACCCTAGAAGAAGCAGATATGCAGCAAGTTAATTTAGCCCAAAAATTGACGGACGGACAAATTGTGTACGTTCCTATGAGAGGAGAGACATCTTCTGCTCCTGTAAACAACGGTAGTACGTCAGCAGTGACTACGACAGATAATGAAGTTATTAATTTGAATACCGCTACGGTAGTGGAATTACAAACATTAGATGGAATTGGTGTCAAGAAAGCGGAACAAATCATTGCATATCGTGAAGAACACGGTGGATTTAAATCTATTGAGGAAATTAAACAGATTTCCGGTATCGGTGAAAAAAGATTTGAAGCTTTGAAAGATAAAGTGACTGTTTAATATGGCGCGGATTTTAATGTTTGCTAGTTTGTTGATAGCAAGTTTAACTGGCATTATCTATTATTCATGTGCAGTTACTTGGTTCCTTTTTACTTTTATGGTCGTATTGTGTTCTTGGCAACGGCAAATTGATTTTTTGTTCAAAATCTTACTGCTGACACTACCTTTTATGGTTTATTTTATTTACAATTCGCATTGTTTACAGCAACAAGTCAATTAAAAAAATGATAAGCAACATCATGTAAGAGGTATTATTTTTCCAGATGATATTCAAATTGATGGAGCAAATCTCAAGGCAACGGCTCAGTTAGATAACCATGAGAAAGTCAAATTGTATTGGCTTTTTCCAGATGAAAAGATAAAAAACATGTGGCTTGAAAACAATAAAGTCATTTGTTTTCAAGCAGAAGCTGAATTAACGCGTATACCTGGGCCAACTAATTTCAATCAATTTGACTCTCAAAAATTTTATTTAACAAAGTCAATCACACATCAAATCAATATCAAATCATGGTATACGGAGGTAGCCAAACCGTCAACTTTACTACAAAAAATTAGATATCAACTCCATGAATGGCATAGCGTCGGTATCCATAATGCCGAGCGGCTTCCTTCTCCGCTTAGTGCATATGCAGAGGCTTTAATTCTTGGAACGACACCTCAGTCCTTATATGAAGATAATCCAGGAGTACAAACGTTAGGGTTAATTCACTTATTCAGCGTGTCAGGATTTCACGTGACTTTCTTAATGACATTACTGATGCAAATATCAAGAAGGATCTGGTTCCCAAAAGAATATACTATATTGGTGTTGAGTATAATACTGATTGCATATTTTATATTTGCGGGAGAACCCGATGTATTAATTCGTTCTATCATTTCAGGAGAATTAATATTGTTAAAGGATTTAACAAATAAGAAGATAAAAGCTCAGGTTATCTGGTCGTTGAGTCTGTTGTTTAGTTTAGCTATGGTGCCGCAAATTTTATTGACGCTAGGAGGACAACTGTCATTTGCCTTAACCTTTTGCTTGACATTTGCACAGAGACTAACATTTTGGCAAACTAACATTTTGATGAGCTTAGTTAGTTTTCCGCTTATTATTCAACAACAATATACATGGCACATTCTGCAAACATTTATCAATTTTGCTGCAATTCCTATTTTTGGTACAGTAATTGTTCCTTTGGTTATGATAGGTTTTTTTGGTCAATATATTCCATTTTTAACATATATAACAAACCTAATCATCCGGTATTTTGCTTATATGGTAGATTTATGTGCAACGTTACCAGGAAATTTTGTGGTTGGTAAAATACCTAACGCACTAGCTGCAATACTTTTGTTTTTGGCTTTAGGGATGTTTGCGCGTGAAGCCAAAATTAAGCATATCTCGAGAATATCGTGGCTTGTTTCCTTTAGTGTAGCCATGATTTTCGTACATCTCCCATATCATGGCGAATTTGCAACTTTTGATATAGGACAAGGGGATGCAGCAGTGATTCGTGAACCGTACAATAAAACAATTACGTTAATAGATACTGGAGGAAAAGTAACGTTTGGCGAACAGCCAGCATGGCAAAAACAGAAGTACTTCCGTACCAATGGCGAGACGGTAATTGTTAATTATTTACATAGCCGGGGGATTAGTAAGATTGATAACTTGGTCTTATCACATCATGATCAAGACCATATCGGTAATGCTAAAGTCATATTAACAAAAATGAATGTTAAAAATGTTATTATTCCAGCTGGAATGATGCAACAATCGTCGTTTAAAACCGAAATTAAACCATATCTTAGGTCAGCACAAGTAACAGAAGTTACCAATAATATTCAAGTATCGAAACTACCGCTTCAAATAGTTCATCCGTTTAAAAGTGGTCAAGCAAAAAATGAGGATTGTATCGCGTTATTTGGCCATATTGGAGGGAAAAATATTTTCACTGCTGGTGATTTAGACCAATCTGGAGAAAAACAGATTGCAAATTTCTTGCCAGATATGCATGTTGACATCTTAAAGTTTGGTCACCATGGTTCAAAAACATCGACAAATCCTGAAGTTATCAATAAATGGCATCCTGAAATTGGCATAATATCTGCCGGACGAAACAATCGCTATAACCATCCAAATAAAGAAACGCTTGAAACAGCTCAGAATAATAAAATGACTGTCTTTAATACACAAATAAATGGTATGATGTGTTATGAATATTCAGGATTAAACGGACATTTTAAGGTAAAAATACCCCATGAACCTAAAACAACTACAACAGCAAATTGAAAATAATGCCATGGCAAACTTTTATATCGTGACAGGAGAAGAAGAAACATTGCTAAGCCACGCAAAATCAATGTTTAAGGGATTAGTTGATCAAGAAGATCGTGACATGAATTATTCCCAGATTGATTTAACCGAACAGACATTGGATGTAGTAATTAATGATGCTATGTCCGTGCCTTTTTTCGGTGATCGTCGTGTTGTTGTGGTCAAAAATCCACAATTTTTGACTGCTACAGGAAAAGTTGGGGATCGTGATCAAGAATTATTATTAAAATTATTTGATCAGCCAGTATTACAAAATATTGTTGTTTTTTTTGCCAATGACTTAAAATTAGACAAGCGTAAAAAATTAGCAAAAGTCCTTCTGAAAACGGCTGAAAATATTTCTTTACCAGCTCTTAACGAGCGCCAGGCGCAACAGGCTATCGTTCAACAACTAGATCAGCGCTCGTATGCCATAGAACCAGAAGCACTTCATGAATTAATGCAGCGTACTAATGCCCAGTACACAGATATGAAAAACGAATTGCCTAAACTAATAACCTATGCGGAACAGACAAAAAAAATAACACTAGACGTAGTATCGGCATTAGTTCCCAAGACACTGACAGCTAATGCGTTTGATTTGGTAGACGCAGTTATTAAACGACGACCTCAAGAAGCACTAACCCTTTATCATGATCTTTTACAGAATGGCGAAGCCCCGTTGCGATTAAATGCTGTTTTAACTAATCAATTTAGATTACTTTTGCAGGTTGCAGGGTTGTCTGGGAATGACCAAGACATTGGGGCGCAACTCAAGGTTCATCCTTATCGAGTAAAATTAGCCAAAGAAGCATTAAGGTCTTATCCACCACAGTTTGTACGAACAGGGTATCTAGGTATGATTGATATCGAAACACAATTGAAATCCACATCTCAAGATCCAGAACTTTTATTTGAGCGGTTTATTTTAAAAAATTTTCAGTAATATTTTTTATTGAATAAGAACACTTGTTCCTGTGATAAAATTATAGTATGCCAGAATTTCTTATCGCAGCAGACAATAGAAGAATTATTCACGTTGATTTAGATGCCTTTTATGCCCAAATTGAAATGCGTGATCATCCTGAGTTGCGTGATCTGCCATTGATCATTTCGCGTGATCCTATTGAGTCAAACGGACGTGGTGTTGTTGCGACTGCTAATTATGCCGCCAGAAAATTAGGAGTGCATTCAGCAATGAGCGCTGCCGAGGCCAAAAGATTAGCGCCAGATGCATTTTTCATGCGACCTGATTTTCAGAAATATAAGATGATATCTCAGCAAATTCATCATATTTTTCATCAGTATACTGATAAAATTGAACCTATTGCATTTGATGAGGCATACTTAGATTTAACAGATAGCGTACTCACGGGAGCGACATTAGCGGCAAAAATTCGTCACCAAATTCTAAAAGAAACGCAGTTAACCAGTTCAATTGGTGTTTCGTACAATAAATTGTTGGCGAAGTTAGCATCAGAATTCAATAAGCCAAATGGCGTTACTGTAATAACAAAAGATAATGCATTAGATTTCTTGGCAAGATTACCAATTTCCTCTTTTCGAGGAGTTGGGAAAAAAACACAAGAAAAATTTGCAATGCTGGGTGTTGAGAATGGCGCACAATTGCGCATGATACCTCAAGAAACGTTACGAGCTCAATTTGGAAAAATGGGTGAACATTTGTTTTGGCAGGCTAGAGGTGTTCATTTTGGCGAAGTTCAATGGCATCGTCAAAGACAATCCGTAGGAAAAGAAGAAACCTTTGATCAATTTGTACAAACAAGAGATGAAGTTAATCTAGAATTCAAAAAATTGGCTGTGGAAATTGTTAAAATCATGAAAAATAAGAAATTAGTAGGACGTACGCTAAATATAAAAATTCGTGACAGCGAATTTAATACTATCACACGTTCTGTAACTCAAAGTGTGCCTTTCAAATTAGAAGCTGGGAGTATAGTATCTGTAGCGCAGACAATATTTGATGAGAATATGAATGCAGTTTTTTCTATTCGTTTATTGGGAATATCACTTAGTAACCTACAGTCTAGCGGATTTGAGGAAATAACGCTGTTTTAATGTTACAATAATAGAAAATAATAATTAGAAAGTATAAACATGTCAGTAATCGAAGAACAAATATTAGAACAGATCAAGCGTTACGATACAATAATTATTCATCGGCATCAACGGCCTGACCCAGACGCTTTTGGTTCACAGTTGGGTTTGAAAGAGATATTAAAAGCAAGTTTTCCAGAAAAAAAGATATATGCTGTAGGCAAAGAAGTTCAAGGATTATCATGGATGAATGAAGATGACAATTTCATGGATGTTATACCCGATGCTGCTTACAATAAGGCTCTTGTTATTGTAACTGATACAGCCAATGCACCGCGTGTAGATGACCAACGCTGGCCAGATGGTTTAGAAGTTATTAAAATAGATCATCATCCAAATGATGAACCATACGGGGATTGGCAATGGGTTAAAGATGGTCACTCCGCTACAAGCACAATGATTTTTGAGTTTTATGAAAAACTTAAGGGTCAAGGATTGGTGATGACCAAAAAAGCAGCGCGCCTATTATATATTGGTATTATTGGAGACACGGGTCGATTTATGTATAGTATCGATTCAGAAACGTTCCGTGTGGTGTCAGAACTGTTTAAGTATGATTTTGATTATCAAGAAATTCATCATGCGATGGCAACCATTTCGGAAAACGCAGCCAAATTGTCAGGCTATGTTTTGCAAAACTTAAGCATACTGCCATCGGGATTTGCTTATGTTATTTTAACTAAAGAATTGTTAAAGCAATTTGACTTGAAAGATGCCGGGACAGCTTTTGTTGTACCATTACCATCAAAGATAGATTGTGTGAAATCATGGGCTATTTTTGAAGAACAAGACGAAGGAAACTATCGTGTCAGACTGCGCTCACGAACAATTGCAATTAATAAGATTGCAAACCAATTTGAGGGTGGCGGTCATCCAATGGCTTCAGGAGCTTGGGCGCAAGATCAAGGTGATATAGATCGCTTAATCAATATAGTTGATAGTGCTCTTAGCGAGAAGCAAGACGCAGAAAAGGAAGATTGATGGCTGAAAAAGCAAACCAATTTGGACAATTTAATTTAAAAAAGGAAGTTATCGACGCATTAAGTGCTATTGGCTTTTATGAACCAACTGCTGTGCAAGCAAAATTAATTCCTGATGTTTTACAAGGACGAGATGTGGTCGGACAATCGCAAACTGGTTCAGGAAAGACGCACACATTTTTGATTCCAATCTTGAATCAATTAGAGCAGGATAACGAATACGTACAGGCAGTAATTACGACACCGTCACGTGAATTGGCAGCGCAAATCACCAAGGCGATGAAAGAATTTTCCAATCAGCTAAACACTGATATTTCCATTTCTGAGTTTGTGGGTGGAACAGACAAGCAACGACAAATTAAACAATTGGAAAATCACCAACCACAAATTGTCATTGGGACACCGGGTCGGATTAAAGATTTAGTAGAGTCTGGATCATTGAAGTTACATGCAGTTCATACGCTTGTTGTAGATGAAGCTGATATGACGTTAGATATGGGATTTTTAAATGAAGTCGATTATATTGCAGGTGCAATGCCTGAGGGTCTTCAGACGTTGGTGTTCAGTGCGACAATGCCAGAAAAGTTGAAGCCATTCTTGAAAAAATATTTAGATAACCCACATTTTGAAGCTATACCAGTGTCAACGGTCATTGCCGATACAATTGACAATTGGTTATTAGCTACTAAGTCAAAAGATAAGAATGACATTATTTATCAAGTATTAACTATTGGTAATCCATACTTAGCATTGGTTTTCGCTAATACCAAAGAGCGTGCGAAGGAAATTTCGAGTTTTTTGCGTGGACATGGTTTGAAAGTGGCCGAAATACATGGCGATATTGAACCACGTGAACGTCGACGTGTGATGAAAGCAATCCAAAACTTAGAATACCAATATGTCGTGGCAACAGACCTTGCTGCACGTGGTATTGATATTGAAGGTGTTTCGCATGTCATTAATGATGATATACCTGCCGAATTAGAATTCTTTGTTCACCGTGTGGGTCGGACGGGCCGTAATGGTTTGCCTGGATTAGCCATTACGTTGTATGGTCCAGATGAAGAAAATGAAGTTGCTGAATTAGAAGCCTTGGGTATCACTTTTAAGGCTAAGCAAATTAAGGGCAATGAAATTATTGACGTTAAGGATCGAAGGGCTCGTGTTCAGCGAGTAGCCACAACCAAAAAATTGGATTCAACTATGGTTGGTATGGTTAAAAAGAAAAAGAAAAATGTCAAGCCAGGTTACAAAAGACGCATTAAAAATGCAATTCAGCGTAAAAATCAAATGGATCGTCGAATATCTCAACGACAAGAAATGAGAGCAACACGCAAAGCAAACAAACAACGTGGAGAACATTAAAAAAAGGACTTGGAAATTTTTCCAAGTCCTTTTAGTATTCAAGGAAGTAGGTTAATTACTTAACGTACTTAGCTAAACGTGACTTTTCACGTGAAGCTTTGTTCTTCTTGATCAAACCTTTTGAGTAGGCGTGATCAATAGCTGAAGAAGCAGCCTTGTATAATTCTGCTAAGTTGTCTGTACCAGCAGCTGCAGCTTTTTCAAACTTTTTTACAGCTGTACGGTAAGCACTGAGTTGTGGTTCGTTACGGTCGTGTTGCTTCTTAGTAAGACGAACACGTTGAATTGCTGATTCAATAACAGGCATATGTCTTTTCTCCTTAAATTTGATACGAGGTTTTCAAGTAATCCTAAGATTAACGACGCAAACCTAAGCGTTGGATCAATTCACGATAACGTTGAATATCAGTATTGCGGAGGTAACGTAATAAGTTACGACGGCTACCAATCTTCTTCATTAATCCACGTTGTGAGTGGAAATCATGCTTGTGAGCTGCCATGTGTGTGTTCAACTCGTTAATATCAGCAGTTAAAACTGCGATTTGTACTTCAGCTGAACCTGTATCGCCTTCGTGGCGGGCGTATGCCTTGATGATTTCGTTCTTACGTTCTTGTGTAAGTGCCATATTTATATCCACCTTTCTAAAATGTCGCCAGAGACTGCGTAAAGCGATGGTGAGCCGCTCAACAAAGTTACTGGTCGTGTTGTTTGTACAACGTTCTTAATTATACAGGAATACCATTGAAATGCAAGGCGAGAGATTGACAAATATGTGATAAAATGGACTAGTATATAAACACTGAAAGGAAGTGTGCCTACAGAAATGTATGCACCCGCGGATATTTATGGCCGAAACAACAATCACACGTGACGAAGTTGCCCATGTTGCAGGGTTAGCCAAATTAGCTTTTAACGATGCTGATCTTGACCAATTTACAACACAATTGGGTGATATCTTGAATATTTTTGATACGTTGAGCGAGGTAAATACTGATGATGTTATCCCAACATACTCAGTAACGGAAAATGTTAATCATTTGCGTGAAGATGTCGCAAATAACTGGAATCAAAAACAAGAACTTCTTAATAATGCACCACTTGAAGCTGCAGATTTAATTAAGGTTCCTGCAATTTTGAATGGTGAGGGGGAATAACATGACAATTAATTATTTTGAGCATGATTTAACTTCTTTGCACAATCAGTTGGTAAACAAAGAAGTAAGTGCGGTAGATTTGACACGTGCATCGCTTGATAACATTTCTAAAACTGATGATAAATTAAATGCATTTATTAGCACAAACCCAGACGAAGCTATAGCACAAGCTCAAAAAATTGATGAAAAATCTGATTTTTCGAATGTCTTGACGGGTCTCCCTTTGGGATTGAAAGATAATATGGCAACCAAGGGCATTCAAACAACGGGTGCTTCGCATATTTTGGAAGGTTTTAAGCCAATCTATAATGCGACAGTGGTGGAAAAATTGCAAAACCTAGGGGCGGTTTCTGTTGGAAAGACTAACATGGATGAATTTGCCATGGGTGGTTCAACAGAAACCTCATACTATAAACAAACATCAAATGCGTGGGATCATAGTAAGGTGCCAGGTGGATCATCAGGTGGATCAGCTGCAGCAGTTGCCGCTGGACAAGTGCCATTTGCATTAGGGTCTGATACCGGTGGTTCAATTCGCCAGCCAGCTGCCTTTAATGGAATTGTTGGTTTAAAGCCTACGTATGGTCGTGTTTCACGTTGGGGCTTGTTTGCCATGGCTTCTTCACTTGATCAAATCGGGCCTTTCACAAGAACTGTGAAGGATAACGCAACAGTACTAAATGCTATTGCTGGTTTCGACGAGAAAGACTCAACTTCATCGCAGCGTGAAGTGCCTGATTTCACTGCAAAGTTAAGCGGTGATGTTAAGGGCTTAAAGATCGCTGTGCCAAAAGAATACTTTGGTGAAGGTATTGATCCAAAAGTTGCCAAGCAAGTCAAGGCTGCTATTGCACAATTAGAAGCATTGGGAGCAACTGTTGACGAAGTAAGTCTTCCACACACTAAATACGGTGTGGCTGCATACTATATTATCATGTCATCAGAAGCATCATCTAACTTACAACGTTATGATGGTGTGAGATATGGTTTCCGTGCCGATGACGTTAAAAACTTGGAAGATTTATATGTCAAAACACGTTCAGAAGGTTTTGGTGACGAAGTCAAGCGTCGTATCATGTTAGGAACGTTCTCATTGTCAGCTGGAGCGTATGATGCTTTCTTTAAGAAGGCCGCTAAAATTCGTACATTGTTGATTGAGGACTTTAATAAGGTTTTTGAAAACTATGATGTAATTGTTGGACCTACTGCGCCAACAGCTGCATATGGTCTTGGTGAAGAGGTTGATGACCCTACAGCAATGTACCTGGCAGATGTTTTGACTATCCCAGTAAACTTAGCTGGTCTACCTGGTTTGTCAGTCAACGCTGGATTTGTTGATGGATTGCCTGTGGGCTTGCAAATTATTGGTAAGCCATTTGACGAACAGACTGTTTATCAAACAGGATATGCTTACGAACAAGCCAGCCGTTTGTTTGAACAACATCCTGACGTTGCGAAAGAATATTAAAGAGGAGGGGCACACATGGGAACTGGAAATTTTGAAACAACGATTGGACTTGAAGTCCACGTTGAAATGCAAACAAACTCAAAGCTGTTGTCACCTTCACCGGTTCACTATGGTGACAAGCCAAATACTAATACAAACGTAATTGACTTTGGTTATCCTGGTGTTTTGCCGGTAGCAAACAAAGGCGCATTGGAATATGGTATGCGTGTTGCGCTGGCATTACACGCACAAATTTCGCCATTGATTCGTTGGGACCGTAAAAACTATTTTTACCCTGATAACCCCAAGGCTTATCAAACAACGCAATCACAAACACCAATTGGTACTAACGGTTACTTAGATGTGACATTGGCCGATGGAACGGTAAAGCGTGTCCACATTGCAGAAATGCACGTTGAAGAAGATGCGGGTAAAAATACACACGGATCTGATGGTTATTCTTATGTTGATTTAAACCGTCAAGGGACACCATTGATTGAAATTGTTTCAGAACCTGATCTTGCCTCACCAGATGAGGCCTATGCTTACTTAGAGCAGTTGCGCCAAGTTATTTTATTTACAGGTGTTTCTGAAGCTAAGATGCAAGAAGGTCAAATGCGTGCAGATGTCAATGTATCACTCAGACCATTTGGATCAGATCAGTATGGAACAAAAGTTGAAATGAAGAATATTAACTCATTCAACTACGTTCGTAACGCATTGATTTTTGAAGAAAAGCGACAGGCAGAGGTTTTGCGTTCTGGTGGTGTGATTCAACAAGAAACTCGACGCTATGATGAACCAACTAAATCGACAATCTTAATGCGTGTAAAAGAGGGAGCAGACGACTATCGTTACTTCCCAGAACCTGATTTATCTCCGGTGGTCATTGATCAAAAATGGATTGATGAAGTTGCTGCAGACTTACCAAAATCATCGAGTGAACGTCAAGAAGCCTATGTAAATGACTTGGGAATTGAACCTTATGATGCAGAAGTTTTGACACAGACGCTTGCTATGTCTGATTTTTATGATGCGACTGTAGCTTCAGGAGCTGATCCAAAACGCGCTGCTAACTATCTAATTGGTGATGTGAATGCTTATATGAATAAGAATCAAGTCGAGCTGCAAGACACGCGTTTGACTCCTGAGCATTTAGCAGGCATGATTAAGTTGATTGAAGACGGAACAATCTCTACAAAGCAAGCCAAGCAAGTCTTTGAAGCGATTATGATTGGTGAAGAGCCAGAAGCCTTTGCTAAGAAGCATGGTCTGGTTCAATTAAGTGATCCAGATTTGTTGTTAGGCTGGATTACTGAAGTATTGGACAATAATCCGCAATCTATTGAAGACTTCAAGGGCGGTAAAGATCGTGCTACTGGCTATCTTATTGGGCAACTTATGAAAATGTCCAAAGGACAAGCAAATCCAAGTGTTTTGAATAAGTTGTTGTTGTCAGAGTTAAAAAAACGATAAACGTTGAAAATGTAAACTAGTCAATAAGCGAGATTTTTCTCGCGTACATATTGTAAGCTGAAAGGAAAAGTGTTTGCCGGCATGAAACGAGCAAGAATTATCTATAATCCAACTTCGGGTCGAGAGGCTATTAAACGTGAGATGCTTGATATCCTCGCAGTTTATGAAAAAGCTGGGTATGAAACTTCGGCTTTTGCCACTACACCAGAACCACTGAGTGCGGCGAAAGAAGCAAGGCGTGCTGCTGAGGCTGGTTTTGATCTTATTGTCGCAGCAGGTGGGGATGGAACAATTAACGAGGTTGTTAATGGATTATCTCCCTTAACAAAGCGCCCTATGATGGCAGTCATACCGGCGGGTACAACCAATGATTATGCACGTGCATTAAAATTACCTCGCGATGAGCCATTAGAAGCGGCAAAAGTAATTTTGCAAAATGAAACCATTAAAATGGACATAGGCAAAATTGAAAAAGATAACGAAATTAAGTATTTTATGAATATTGCCGCTCTAGGAACTATTAGCGAGGTGACGTATGCAGTACCTTCGTTGATGAAATCATTATATGGCTATTTGGCCTATTTGGTTAAGGGAGCAGAGCTGATTACTCGAGTTAAAGCAGTTAATGCCAAGGTTATATTTGATGATGGTGAGTATTCAGGAAAAACTTCGATGATCTTTTTGGCACTGACTAATTCTGTCGGTGGCTTTGAGTCCATCGTCCCAGATGCAAAGTTAGACGATGGTCGTTTTACGCTCTTAATCATTAAAGAAGCTAACTTGGCACAGATGCTACAGATGGTGGCGCAGATGATTAATGGCGGTAAGCATATTGATAATCCTAAGTTAATCTACAAGAAAACCAACAAAGTAGAGATCTTGCCACTAGATAATGACCAAATGAAAGTGAATTTAGATGGCGAATATGGTGGTGATGCGCCAATGAAATTTACTGATTTACAACAACATATTGAATTTGTGGCCAATCGTTCAGGCATGTCAGAAAATTCTGTAAGTGTTGCTAAACGTAAATTTATTGAAGAAGCCGAAAAACTAGATACAAAGTAACATCAGTAAGGCGCTAATTATGGCGCCTTATTCTCATTTTAAAGTGCGTGTCAAAAGGCGCAAGAAAGAAGCAAATCATTATGGCGAAAGCTAATCGAGTATATAAAACCAAAGCACCAGTAGCTAAAAATCAGGAAATTGAAGCAACCGTGATTGATATTACATATCAAGGCATGGGTGTTGTTAAGGTTGATAATTTTCCGATATTTGTAGTTGATGCTATTCCGGGAGAAATTGTCCGCGTGAGTGTCACAAAAGTACTAAAAAGCTACGCATTTGGGCGTGTAACAAGACGCATTCAGGAATCCGAAAATCGCGTTCAAAATGCCAACAAAATAGCAATTACTACAGGCATTGCACCGCTAGCCAATTTGAAATATGAGGCACAACTGGCGTTTAAACAGCATCAAATTGAAGAATTATTTAAAAAGGTTAATGTAGATGTTGATGTGGCGCCGACTATTGGTATGGAAAATCCAACAGGGTACCGTAATAAGGCACAAGTACCTGTGCAAATGATAAATGGTAAATTAGAAACAGGTTTTTATCGTCGTGGGTCACATCGTTTAGTGCCAATTGAAGATTTTTATATCCAAGATCCCAAGGTTGATGAAGCAGTTCGTATTACGCGAGACAGTTTACGTGAATTAGGTGTTTCCGCGTATGAAGAAGAAACTAAAAAAGGCGTTATTCGTCATATTATGGCACGACGGGGCTATTATTCACATGAATTAATGGTTGTTATCATCACGAATACTAAAAAGCTGCCTAATAGCGACTTAATTGCCGAAAAACTCAGTGCAAAACTACCTGAATTAAAGAGTGTTATCCACAATATCAATAATCACGATACCAATGTGATTATGGGACAATGGAATGAAACGATTTGGGGTGAAGACGATATTCACGATCAATTAATGGGTAAAGACTTTGTTATTGGGCCAAACTCTTTCTATCAGGTCAATCCTCAAACCACTTCGACCTTGTATGCGCTCGCAGCTGAAAAGGCTAATTTGAAACCGACTGATGTTGTTGTTGACGCTTATTCTGGTATCGGAACAATTACGTTATCTGTTGCGGATAAAGTGAAAAAAATATATGGTGTTGATGTTGTTGAAGGAGCAATTGAAGATGCTGAAAAAAACGCCAAAAACAATCAAATTACAAATGCCGAATTTGTATTGGCTGACGCACCAGAGCAAATGGCAAAATGGGCGGATGAAGGATTAAAGCCAAATGTTGTCTTTGTTGATCCACCACGCAAAGGGTTAACACAAGAATTGATTGATGCAGTTAAAGCAATGAATCCTGAAAAATTTGTATATATAAGTTGTAACCCAGCAACACTTGCGCGTGATGCTGTTCAAATTTTGGCTGCAGGATTTGAAATCGAAGGTGCAGTTCAACCACTGGATCAATTCCCACAAACAACTCACGTTGAAAGCATTACAGTTTTCAAAAAAGCTGAAAATTAATAATTTAGATCCAAACAATATGCGGTACGCATCACTATGAGATTGTCCTTTCATAGCAGATGTGCGCTGCTTTTTTCAGTGTGTCACAGAAATGTTTATTTGATATGTTAAAATGTAGTGTATAGAAAGAGGTATTCAACATGGCTAAAGTTGCTGAAACACCAATGATGGTGCAATATCATGAGATTAAAAGTCAATATCCTGACGCATTCGTGTTTTATCGTTTGGGTGATTTTTATGAGTTATTTGAAGATGATGCAGTGCTTGGCGCAAAATTGTTGGAGCTAACATTAACAGCACGTAATAAAAATTCTGAAAATCCGGTACCAATGGCTGGCATTCCACACCATGCTGCTCAGAATTATATTGATATTTTAGTTGATCAAGGACACAAAGTTGCTATAGTGGAGCAAATGGAAGATCCTGCCACTGCAAAGGGAATGGTGAAGCGTGATGTGGTGCAACTCATTACCCCGGGGACAAAGCTTAATAGTGGCATGGGCAATGATAAGCAAAATAATTATTTGGCTGCGGTATTACCACGAGATAATCGTTATTTTTTGAGTTATATTGATTTATCAACGGGTGAATTAAAAACCACAACACTAAAGCGCTTTAGCGATGTAATTGATGAGCTCAGTTCACTTGAAGTTAAAGAAATTGTGTTATTAAAAGATGATGAAACAACAGAACTAGGGATAGCTAATAAGCTTGCTGAACGGGGATTGGTAATTTCTACTCAATCTGACGTAAATGTTAATGCTACAGTTAGTTTTTTAACACAGCCTTTGGTACATGAAAATGAAGCACAAGTAACCACTATTTTATTAAACTATATATTTGACACCCAGCGCCGTAATTTGGATCATATTATTCCGGCTCAAAATTATGAACGCTTGGCTTATTTGAAATTCAACCAAGATACACGGACTAATTTAGATCTTGTAAAAAACGCAAGGACAAAAAAGAAAGCAGGTTCCTTACTTGGTCTAATTGATGAAACTAAAACCGCTATGGGAGGTCGGTTACTAAAACAATGGTTGCTGCGTCCACTTCGGGATACAGAAGACATCAATGAACGTTTAGATATGATTGAAGCATTCCAAAATGAATTTTTTGTACGTGGCGCGCTACAAGATCATTTGAAATCAGTATATGATTTGGAACGTTTAGCAGCTCGTGCTGCTATGGGCACAATGAACGCCCGAGAATTAGTACAATTAAAGCGATCATTATCTGCAATTCCAGGTATGAAGTCCGTTCTGTCCTCAAGCCAAGGTATTTTAAATCATGCTAGTCAACGACTAGAAGATATGAGTGATTTAGCTGGATTGATTGATGAAGCAATTGTTGATGAGCCTCCGATTAGCATTCGTGAGGGCGATATCATCAATGATGGATTTGATTCAAAAATCGATGAATATCGTAACGTTTTGAGTCAAAATCAGAAATGGCTGGCACAATTAGAATCCGATGAGCGTGCTGCAACTGGCATTAATTCATTGAAAGTTAAGTACAATAAAAACTTTGGATTTTTCATTGAAGTATCTCGTGCAAATGTTAGTAAGTTAGAAGAAGGGCGCTATGAACGTAAGCAGACCCTGACTAATGCTGAAAGGTTTGTTACGCCTGAACTGAAGGAGCACGAGCGTTTAATTAACGAAGCGCAACTCAAAAGAACCGAGCGTGAATACGAATTGTTCATTACGATTCGTGAGCGTGTTAAAGCAAATATTTCTCGTTTACAAAAGTTGGCACGACAGGTAGCGCAATTAGACGTTCTAGCGAGCTTAGCAGATGTTGCTGACAATCATCGCTTTGTTCGTCCCACATTTACTGACGATAATATAATTAATATTAAGCAGGGACGCCATCCAGTGGTTGAAGCAATATTAGAAGCCGGTGAGTTTGTTGCTAATGATGTGAATTTGGATCAAAATACGGCAATGCAATTGATTACGGGGCCTAATATGGCTGGAAAATCAACCTATATGCGGGAGTTAGCGTTGATTGTTATTTTGGGTCAAATGGGCAGTTTTGTTCCGGCCGAAAGTGCCGTATTACCAATATTTGATCAAATATTTACCCGTATTGGCGCCAATGATGATATGGCAATGGGTCAATCGACATTTATGGTCGAAATGTCGGAAGCCAACCTAGCATTGCAAGAAGCCAGCGCGCACTCATTAATATTATTTGATGAATTAGGTCGAGGCACGGCAACTTATGATGGTATGGCATTAGCTCAAGCCATCATTGAATATTTAGATGCTCATGTACATGCTAAAACATTATTTTCAACCCATTATCATGAGTTAACGGCATTGACAGACAAACATGAAAATATTAAAAATGTTCATGTGGGCGCTGTTGAAGATGAATCGGGTGAGTTACACTTCTTGCATCAGATTCAACAAGGACCAGCTGACAAATCGTATGGCATTCACGTTGCTGCACTAGCCGGATTGCCTGACGAATTAATTGCAAATGCAACAACGATTTTATCAGGATTAGAAAATCAAGAAGCATCAGTACCTGAACCAAAAGCTTCAGGGTTGTCTGAGCAAGTGGCATTGTTCAATGTTTCGGATGTTGATCCTAAAACAGAAACATTATTTCAAAAATTAGATAGCATCAACATATCAACAATGACACCGCTAGAAGCATTAAATGTATTAGCAGAATTACAAAAATTGAGGAAGTAAGACAGTGCGCATACATGAATTATCAAATTTATTAGCTAACCAAATTGCCGCTGGTGAGGTCATTGAGCGTCCAGCCAGTGTTGTAAAAGAATTAGTTGAAAATGCTATTGATGCAGGGGCAACACAAATTGATGTCATCGTAGAAGAAGCCGGTGAGTCATTAATTCGTGTTGTCGATAATGGTGAAGGAATTAACCCAGAAGATGTACCGTTAGCTTTTACTAGGCATGCTACTAGTAAAATTAGTAATCGACATGATTTGTTTAATATTATGTCTCTTGGATTCCGTGGAGAAGCTTTGCCGTCGATAGCAGCTATTTCTGATGTAACCCTGAATACCACTACTCAAGAAGCGCCAAGTGGGATCATGTATCATATCAAAGGTGGCAAGCAAGTTTCTGCAACGCCAGCCAACGGCCGGCGAGGAACGGTGGTTTCTGTTAGAGATCTATTTTACAATACCCCAGCTAGATTAAAATATTTGAAACGGCCACAAACAGAGTTGTCTCGTATCGCTGATATTATGAATCGTATTGCGTTGTCATATACGAATGTTGCCTTCACTGTAACTGCTGATGGACGTAATATTTTGCAAACAAATGGGGATGGTAATCAGCAACGTGTTATCGCTGCGATATATGGACGTGACGTTGCGCAAAAAATGCGTGCAATTGCTGGCGAAGATGATGATTTTAATATTACAGGGTTTGTGTCATTACCAGAACTCACGCGAGGTTCGCGGGATTACTTAACGATATTGGTTAATGGCCGTTTTATCAAAAATTTTTCCGTATCAAATGCAGTTATCCGTGGATATGGGTCAAAGCTGATGGTTGGTCGTTTTCCAATGGGTGTTATCAACATCAATACAGATCCTTTATTAGTTGATGTTAACGTACATCCGCAAAAAGCTGAAATTCGATTATCAAAAGAAGCCGAACTATCAGCATTAATTATTGATACTATTAAATCTTGCTTTGCTGATGAAAATTTAATTCCAGATGCTTATGAAAATCTATATGGACAGGCTCAGACTAACAAAATTGAGCCACCAGCACCAAAGCAAGTAGCACCATGGGCTAAGCCAGATATGGAACAGACTATTGCGGTCAATACAGGTATAGATAGCAATGAAGTGGTCATCAATCAAGAGGCAGATTTGATGAACGATGCAGTTAATGAGTTTACTCAAAAATATGCTCACGAACCTAACTTGCCAATATTTGATGATGAAATAACTGTGCAAGTTTCTGAAAATATATCCAGCTATAATAAGCCAGAGATACCAACCCAAGAAGAGTTAGACATTTCACCAAAGAAACCGAGTGGATTTCCCAGCCTAGAATATATTGGACAAATGCATGGTACGTTTTTGTTTGCTCAAAGTAGCGAAGGATTCTATTTGATTGACCAACATGCTGCACAAGAACGTGTGAAGTATGAATATTATCGAAAAGAAATTGGTCAGGTTGGCACGGATAAGCAGCGAATGTTAGTGCCAATCACCATTAACTATTCTGTAGCTGATATGTTGAAGATTGCCGATAAGGAAGCCGAACTAGAGGCTATTGGCTTGACGCTAGAACCATTCGGACCAACAACAGTAATTGTTCGTGAACATCCAACATGGTTTGAAAAAGGCCAAGAGACTGAAACGATTAAAGAAATGGTTGATTGGATATTACGAGACGGTAATTTGACAGTTGCCGAATTTCGTGAACGGACAGCAATTATGATGAGCTGTAAACGCTCAGTCCGTGCCAACATGCATTTAAGCGACTTACAAGCCCGAACGTTGCTCGAATCACTTGCCTCGACTGAGAACCCTTATAATTGTCCTCATGGTCGTCCAGTTGTGACGTCATTTACACTAACTGAAATGGAAAAAATGTTTAAACGCATTCAAGATTCACATGAGGCATGGGAGGAATATGATAACCATCCATATTAACCAAATAATTACTAGGTGCTAATAATTTTATTGAGCATATGTCATTAAATTGATATAAAAAGATGTCACAGCGATAAGCTCTGGCATCTTTTTGTTTTTAAACAAGATTTTGTTTCTTATTACATTTACGATAATCAGATGGTGTTTGTTCAACTATTGCTTTGAAAGTGGTAATAAAATAACTCTGACTATTAAATCCTACAAAAGTTGCAATATCTTGAAAACTTAAGTTAGTCGCATAAAGTAAACTTTTGGAAATATCAATTTTTTTCCGACGAATATATTGATTAATTGTTATGTTATATTTTGACTTGAAGAGAGGATTGAGTTCTTTTAGCGGCATATGCAAATTCCTTGCAATATCAGATAAAGTTAATGATTGTGTTATATTACGATCAATATGGTATTTTATCTTTTGAAAACCTTCTATCTCTGAACTATATGTTTCATTTAAGAGTAAATCAAAAAATAAACAAATTATTTGGTTTAATATTTCAATATTAATAGGATCAGAATTGCTTTGCTCAATAGTTGCATATATTTTCTTTTTTATTGCATAAACATCTTGGCAGGGATACCCATAGTTGATTACTAGATTACTCAACAGAGCAATATATTCAATTAGTGTATTTTTTGAATAGACGTTAGTTAATTCGGAAATCAAAACTTTATTTTTTAATAGTTTAGACTTCCAGAATAAAAATGCTCATAAGTCAATAATTCGGAATGTTTTTTATCTAGGGCTGAACTGATTAGGCAACTTTTATTTTTTGATTGGCAAGACTGATTCTTTCGTTGTTGAACCAATGAATATACTTGGACACATCT
>Ga0268251_10000055_pt1 | contig 98865 bp, 107 predicted proteins | sample AgamicAsMae_FD_200527 | JGI IMG/M metagenome (GOLD analysis project Ga0268251, IMG submission 200527) | Agave microbial communities from Guanajuato, Mexico - As.Ma.e (v2) (version 2) | ecosystem: Host-associated > Plants > Phyllosphere > Phylloplane/Leaf | place: Guanajuato, Mexico | collected... | reverse complement strand
GCGGGGGTGAGGTCGGCACCGTCGTCGGCCCGGTCGGTCCGACTGTCGTCACGGTCGAGCCCACCGGCCCCTGCGTCGTCGTCGCGACGATCGTCTTCCCGCCCCCGGAGTCGCGAGTCGCCACGATCGCGACGACGGCCGCGACGACGGCGATCACGAACGCGACGAGGACCGGCCAGATCCAGTCGCCCGGGTAGTACGGCAGGTGCCGCCGCCACGCGCTCGCGAGCGTGCCGACGATTCCGCCGGTGACCGGCAGGCGGAGGCCGCACTCGAGGCAGTACTCCTGGCGCGAGGCGTACGGCGTGCCGCAGCGAGGGCACTCGCCGGCCGACCGCTCGGGCTCCGTCACCTAGGACTCCGCGGTCGCAACCGGTTTGCCGCAGGAGGCGCAGAACTTCGCTTCCGCCGGAATGGCAGCGCCGCAGCTCGCGCACGCGACGACCGGTCGGCCGCCGTGCGGCCGGCCGCAGTTGGCGCAGAAGTGCGAGCCCCAGAGGATCGGCGCGCCGCATTCGCACCGGGCCGAGGGGGCAGCGCGCCGCGCGCTCGCGGCGACCGCGAGCAGCGAGTCGAGCTCGTGCAGCCGGTCCTCGAGCGAGACGAGCTCCGCGCACTGCTCGTCGACGAGGTCCTGGCGGAAGCCCTGGCGCCGGTGCATCTCCAACACGAGCCCGCCGAGGTCGCGGATCCGCTCCTCGCGGACGCGGATGAGGGTGCGACGCTCGCGGCGCAGGCGCGTCGGCGACGGCAGCGGCCGGCGGTGCGGCGCGGGCGCGGATTCGGCTGCGGGCGCTTCAGCCGCTTCGGGCGAGGGCTCCTCGGCCCGCCGCCGGGACAAGAACGACATGCGCGCCATCGGGGCGGCGAGTGTAACCAGGGCTGGCTAGGGCTGGCTCTGAGTCGCGCGCCGACCCCAGCCGGCGAGGTAGACGATCAGCAGGATCAGTCCCACGACGCCGATGGGAATCCCGACCCAGGGCAGGAAGAACGTCATGAGGATCCCGACGACGATTGCTGCGAGCGCGACTCCGATCATGCGCCGGAGATTCCCGCGCCTGCCGGCACGAAACTAGAGATCCACGACGACGAGGCGCTCTTCGGTCAGCTCGCGGACGGCGTAGGCGGGCCCCTCGCGGGTGTTGCCGGAGCCCTTCACGCCGCCGTAGGGCATCTGGTCGGCACGGAAGGTCGGCGCCTCGTTGATCGTGACGCCCCCGAACTCGAGTCGCCGGGCCGCGTCGAGGGCCTCGCGGAGGCCGCGCGTGAAGACACCCGCCTGGAGTCCGTACGGCGTGCCGTTTGCGAGCTCGACCGCCTCGTCGAGCGAGTCGACGGCGTTCACGGTGCAGACGGGCCCGAAGACCTCCTCGCAGGAGACCTTCAGGTCGGGCGCGGCGTCGGCGATCACCGTCGGGCGGATCAGCTCGCCGTCGAGCTCGCCGCCGCTGAGGATCCGGGCGCCGGCCGAGCGCGCCTCCTCGATCCAGTCGAGGATCCGCTCGCGCGCGTCGTCGTCGATCACCGGCCCGACGTCGGTCTCCTCGTCGGCCGGGTCACCCACCCGCAGGGCCTCGACCCTGGGCAGGAAGCGCTCGAGGAAGCCGTCGTAGGCGCCGCGCTCGACGTAGATCCGCTGGACGGAGATGCAGCTCTGCCCGGCGAAGGAGAACGCGTTCGCGGCGAGCTTCGTCGCCGCCTCGTCGAGGTCGGCGTCGGCGGCGACGACGACCGGGGTCGCGTTCCCGAGCTCGAGGTTCACGCGCTTCCGCGGCGCGCGCTCCCGCAACGCCCAGCCGACCTGGCCCGAGCCGGTGAACGTGATCGCCCGGACGCGCTCGTCCTCGACGAGGACGTCGCCGATCTCCGACGACGGGCCGACGACGACGCTGAGCCACCCCGGCGGCAGGCCCGCCTCCTCCTCGAGCTCGGCGAGCAGGAGCGCCGAGAGCGGCGTCTGCGAGGCCGGCTTCAGGACGACGGCGCAGCCGGCGGCGAGCGCGGGCGCGAGCTTGTGCGCGACAAGGTTGAGCGGGAAGTTGAAGGGCGAGATCGCGCCGACGACGCCGATCGGCAGGCGGAGCGTGAAGGCGAGCTTGCCCTCGCCGGCCTGAGAGGCGTCCATCGGGACCACCTCGCCGGCGAGCTTGCGCGCCTCGACGGCAGCCATCGTGTACGTCGACATCGCCCGCGCCGCCTCGACGCGTGCGGCCTTCATCGGCTTGCCGGCCTCGTCGGAGATCGTGCGTGCGACCTCGTCGTGCCGGCGGCCGAGGTAGCCGGCGACGCGGACGAGGATCTCCGCCCGCTTGTGCGCCGGGAGCGGCTCGGCCATCGCCCGCTCGGCGGCGTCGACGGCGCGCCGCGTCTCGGCGGCCCCGGCCTTCGCGACGCGGCCGACGACCTCGTCCGAGTACGGCGAGCGAACCTCGACCCAGTCGCCCGTCTCGACCCATTCACCGCCCACGAAGACCTTGCGCTCGGTCGCCACCGTCGCCATGGCGTGAGTCTAGTGGGACACTTGCTGCATGAAGAGTCCGGACGTTCAGTACGCGCGGAGCGGCGACGTCGCGGTCGCCTACCAGCTCCTCGGCGAAGGTCCGGTCGACGTCGTCTACGCCCGCGGCATGTCGGGCGATCTCCTCTCGAGCTGGGACCAGCCCCTGCTCGCCAGGCACTTCGCCGACCTCGCACGCTTCTCCCGGCTCCTGACCTTCGACAAGCGCGGCACGGGTCTCTCCGACCGGGTTCGAGAGGTGCCGACGCTCGAGACGCGGATGGACGACATCCGGGCGGTCATGGACGGGGCCGGCTCGGAGCGCGCCGTCCTGTGGAGCGGCCACGAGGGCACGCGCAGCGCCATCCTCTTCGCGGCCACGTACCCGGAGCGGACGACGGGCCTCGTGCTGCTCGAGCCGTCGGTGCGGGGCACGGCGACACCGGACTATCCGTGGGCGCCGACGGAGAAGGAGTGGCGGCAGCGCCTAGCCGAGGTGCGGGCGGGCTGGGGGCGCCGCGACTTCTTCGAGGGGCTGCTCCGGGAGTGGGTGCCGGGGATGGCCGGCAACGAGGAGTTCGCGGACTGGTACGTCGGGCACATGCGCCGGAGCCTCAGCCCCGGCGCGGCGCTCTCGTTCTTCCGGACGATGATGGACGCCGACGTGACCGACGTCCTGCCGGCGGTCCGCGTGCCGACGCTGATCCTCTGCAAGCGCAGCGAGCGCGACCAGTCGACGTACGTCGCGGAGCGGATCCCGGGCGCGGAGGTCCGCGAGCTGAGCGGGTTCGTCGGCATGTTCACGTGGATCGACGACGACGTGCACGAGCAGACGATCCGCGAGACGGAGCGGTTCGTGGCCGGCGTGGGCGGCCTCGCGGAGCCGGAGCGGATCCTCACGACGGTGCTGTTCACCGACATCGTCGGCTCGACCGAGCGGGCGGCGGAGCTCGGCGACCGCGCGTGGCGCGAGCTGATCGCGCGCCACCACGCGGCGGTCCGGTCGGAGATCGTCAGATTCCGCGGTCGGGAAATCGACACCGCGGGCGACGGCGTTTTCGCGAGCTTCGACGGCCCGGCGCGGGCGATTGCCTGCGCGCATGCGCTCCGGCGGGCGCTCGGCGACCTCGGCCTCGACATCCGTGCCGGCGTCCACACCGGCGAGTGCGAGCTCGACGGCGGGAAGCTGCGCGGGATCGCGGTGCACATCGGCGCGCGCGTGGCCCACCAGGCGGCGCCGGGGGAGGTGCTCGTCTCGAGCACCGTGAAGGACCTCGTCGCCGGCTCAGGCCTCGAGTTCGAGGACCGCGGCGGCCACGAGCTGAAGGGCGTGCCCGGCGAGTGGAGGCTCTATGCCGTCCGTACCTGAGACCCGGTATGCGAAGAGCCGCGACGTGAGCATCGCCTATCAGGTCGTCGGCGACGGTCCGCTCGACCTCGTGCTCGTCCCCGGCTTCGTGTCGCACCTCGACGCCGACTGGGACGACCCGCGGCACGCGCACTTCCTGCGCCGGCTCGCGTCGTTCTCGCGGCTCATCCGCTTCGACAAGCGCGGCACCGGCCTCTCCGATCGACCCGGCGGCCTCCCCGATCTGGAGACGCGGATGGACGACGTTCACGCGGTGATGGACGCCACGGGCAGCGAGCGGGCGGCGCTCTTCGGCTACTCGGAAGGCGGACCCATGTCCGTCCTCTTCGCCGCCACCTACCCCGAGATGTCGACGGCGCTCGCGCTCTACGGCACCTACGCAAAGCGCTCGGAGCCCGACGAGGACTATCCGTGGGCAGCGACGTGGGAGGAGCGGCAGCGCTACGCGAAGCAGATCGAGGAGGAGTGGGGCTCGGATCCGGACCTGCACCGCCTCTGCCCCGGCGCGGACGACGCGATGGCGCAGTGGTGGGGCGCGAGAGCGCGCGCCTCAGCGAGTCCCGGGGCGGCCCGCGACCTCATCCTGATGAACAGCCTCATCGACGTGCGGCACGTCCTGCCCGCGGTGCAGGTCCCGACTCTCGTCCTGCACCGCTCCGGCGACCTCGACTCGCACGTGGACGAGGGGCGCTACGTGGCCGAGCACATCCCGGGCGCGCGCTTCGTCGAGCTCCCGGGCGACGACCACGTGCCGTGGATCGACGCCGACCAGGTCGTCGACGAGATCGAGGAGTTCCTGACCGGAGCGCGGCCGGCGCCCGAGTCCGACCGAGTCCTCGCGACCGTCCTCTTCACCGACATCGTCGGCTCGACGCAGCGCGCGGTGGAGCTCGGGGACCGGCGCTGGCGCGATCTGCTCGAGGCGCACAACGAGGCGGTTCGCATCCAGCTCGGCCGGTTCCGCGGACAGGAGGTCGACACCGCAGGCGACGGCTTTCTGGCCACCTTCGACGGGCCGGCGCGGGCGATCCGGGCCGCCCACGCGATCCAGGAGTCGGTGCGGCGACTCGGCATCGAGCTGCGCGCCGGCCTCCACACCGGCGAGTGCGAGCTCGCGGACGGGAAGGTGCGCGGCATCGCCGTCCACACCGGCGCACGCGTCGCGGCGCTCGCCGGGCCCGGCGAGGTGCTCGTCTCGAGCACGGTGCGCGACCTCGTCGCGGGCTCCGGAATCGCCTTCGAGGAGCGCGGCGAGCACGAGCTGAAGGGCGTCCCGGGCACGTGGAGGCTCTATGAGGCCATCTCGAGATGACTCCGAGCGGTTCGACCGGTCGTTGCAGACGGACGCACAGGCAGAGCCTGCGCGTCCTGACGGTCGGCGCCGCCGAGTCGGCGCCTTGTGCGGCTCGCTGACGTGCGGCCGGTGCACGTCGCCGACGTCCTCGCCGAGGGCGAGCCGTGGCCGGGCTACCTGCACGTGATCGAGCACTCGGACGGCCGCATCCTCGTCGACACGGGGATGATCGACTCGACGCCCGAGCTCGACGAGGAGTGGCGGCCGACGATCTACCCGGAGCGGATCCCGCACGACGTCACGCTCGTCGTGAACACGCACCTGCACTTCGACCACTGTGGCGGCAACCGCCTCTTCGCCGGCCTGCCGATCTACGTGCAGCGGATCGAGCGCGAGGCGGCACGGGAGCCGGGCTACACGATCCCGGAGTGGGTCGAGTTCGAAGGCGCCCGCTACGTCGAGCTCGACGGCGAGGCCGAGATCGCACCGGGCGTGCGCGTCCTCCCGACGCCCGGGCACACGCCGGGCCACCAGTCGGTGCTCGTCGAGACCGAGGACGGACTCGTCGTGGTCGCCGGCGACGTGGCCTACCGCTGGGAGGACTTCGACGTCGCCGGCGGCGCGATCCTGGCGCTCGACCCGCGCCGGATCTGGCTCGCGCACGAGACCGCGCCGCGCGACGCCCTGATCGGCGCTACGCCGACCTCTGCTCGGTGAGCCGCTCGAGCTGGCGGTGTGAGTAAAGCTGGACGGCCGAGCACCTCGGGCAGACCATCGCGAGGACGTCGAGGCCGCCTCCGGCCGCCGGCTGTCCTCGATCGTCGAGCGCCACGAGCCGGACGAGGGAATCGATCGGCTCGGTGTTGTCTATTCCACAGACGTCGCAACCAACCGTGCCTCCTGCGTCCTCGACCGCCGGTCGAAGCTTCCCGTAATCGACCACCGCTGCCTCCTCGAAATCGCGTGTCTTCGGCCTACGAGCTTGTCAGACCTACACTGGCCTCGTGGACGCCTTCGTCGTAGACGCCGTCCGCTCGCCGATCGGCCGGCGGAACGGCGTGCTCTCGTCGCTCCGCGCCGACGAGCTCGCCGCGCAGGTACTGAACGCGCTCGTCGCCCGCGTGGGGATCGATCCGGCGGAGGTCGAGGACGTGCAGATGGGCTGCGTCAGCCAGGTCGGCGAGCAGGGCTGGAACATCGGTCGCATGGCGCCGCTCGTCGCGGGGTGGCCCGAATCGGTGTGCGGATCGACCGTCGACCGGCAGTGCGGCTCGTCGATGCAGGGGACCATGAACGCCGCCGCGGCGATTCAGGCGGGGCACCTCGACCTCGTCGTCTCGGCCGGCGTCGAGTCGATGTCGCGGGTGCCTATGGGCTCGAGCGGCGGCGACCTCTCCGACGCGCTCGAGCGCTTCGAGATCGTGCCGCAGGGCATCTCGGCCGAGGTCATCGCCGACGAGTGGGGGCTCTCGCGCGAGGAGCTCGACGCGTACTCGCTCGAGTCGCACCGGCGCGCGGTCGCCGCGACCGAGGAGGGCCGGTTCGCGAACGAGATCGTGCCCGTCGAGGTCGCGAACCCGCACGTGGGCGTCCTCGTCGACACCGACGAGACGCCGCGCGCGGACACGTCCCTCGAGGCGCTGGCCGCCCTTCGGCCCGCATTCCGCGAGGACGGCAAGGTCACCGCGGGCAACTCGAGCCAGATCTGCGACGGCGCCGCCGTCCTGCTCGTGGCGAGCGAGCGCGCGCTCGACCGGCTCGGACTCGCGCCGCGCGCGCGGTTCGTCTCCTTCGGCCTGGTCGGCGTCGAGCCGCACCGGATGCTGCACGGCAACCCGGAGGCCTGCGCGAAGGCGCTCGCCCGTGCGGGCCTCGGCTGGGACGACGTCGGCGTCGTCGAGGTGAACGAGGCGTTCGCGTCGGTCGTGCTCCAGTTCGTGCGCGACGCCGGGCTCGAGGAGCGGATGGAGAACGTGAACCCGAACGGCGGCGGGATCTCGCTCGGGCACCCGCTCGGCGCGACCGGCGCGCGGATCACGGCGACGCTCCTGAACGAGCTCGAGCGGCGCGATGCGCGGTACGGCGTCGCCTCGATGTGCATCGGTTTCGGGCAGGCGATCGCGGCGGTCTTCGAGCGACTCTGAGCAGGCCGGAAGACATCGTGCGGCGCGGTTACGACGCGATCGCCGAGCGCTACGCCGAGTGGGCGTCGTCGTTCGAGTCGCCGGCGCTTCATTGGGTCGAGAAGCTGGAGGAGCGGTTGCCGGAGCGCTCGCGCGTCCTCGAGCTCGGCTGCGGCGGCGGCGGGCCGGCGACGCGTGCGCTCGCCGCACGCCACGACGTCGTCGGGGTCGACATCTCCGAGCGGCAGCTCGAGCGGGCGCGGCGGCTCGTCCCCGAAGCGCGGTTCCTGAGGGCAGACGCGACCGAGATCGCCTTCGACCGCGAGAGCTTCGACGCGGTCGTCTCGCTCTTCATGCTCGGCCACGTCCCGCGCGCGAAGCAGCAGCTGCTCCTCGAGCGGATCTTCGGCTGGCTCGCGCCCGGCGGCCTGCTCCTCGCCACGCTCGGGACCGCGAACGCCGCCGACGAGGTCGAGGCCGACTGGCTGGGCGCGCCGATGTTCTTCGCCTCGTACGACGAGGAATGGAACCGGCGGGCGCTCGGGGCGGCGGGCTTCGTGCTGGAGGAGGCGCGCGTCGTGCCCGTCGAGGAACCGGGCCACGGGGTCGTGCGTTTCATGTGGGTGCTCGCGCGGAAGCCCGCGTGACGTACTGGCTCCTCGTCCGCGGCCGCGGCGACCGGCCGCTCGACGCGCGCATCGACCCGGCGGCGATCTCCCGTCACGGCTCGTCGAGGTGCCCGGCTGTGGAGCGCGGCGACCTTGCGATCCTCTACGCCGCCGTCTGGCAGGCGCTCTTCGGCGTGGTCGAGGTCGTCGGCGACCCCGAGCACGACCCGACGCGCCCGCGCTGGCCGTGGCGGTTCGAGATCCGGCCGCTCGCCGTCGTCGGCGACCTGCACGACGCGCCGCCTGTCGAGGCCGCAGGCGTCTTCCCGCAGAGCCTCTGGCGACACTCGTACATCCGCCTGAGCGAGGAGCAGTTCGAGGCCGCTCGCGCGCTTGTGGAAGGATCGCGTCGTGCCGCGTGAGATCCGCAAGATCGGCGTCGTCGGGCTCGGGACAATGGGCGCCGGGATCGCGCAGGTCGGGATCCAGGGCGGCGTCGAGGTCGTCGGTCGCGAGGTGAGCGCCGACCTGGGCGAGCGCGCGGCGCAGCGGATCGGCCACTTCCTGACGCGCGCCGTCGAGAAGGGCCGCATGGAGCAGGCCGACCGCGACGCGGCGATGGAACGGCTGCACCTCACCACCGACCTCGGCGACCTCGCCGACTGCGACCTCGTGATCGAGGCCGCCTTCGAGGACCTCGACGTGAAGCGCGAGCTCTTCACGGAGCTCGACCGGCTCGTCGGCGACGACGCGATCCTCGCCACGAACACCTCCGCCCTCTCGGTGACCGAGATCGCGGCCGCGACCGAGCGGCCGGAGCGCGTCGTCGGGATGCATTTCTTCAACCCGGCGCCGCTGATGGCGCTCGTCGAGGTCGTCCGCACCGAGCTGACCGCGGACGACGTCTTCGACGCGGCCTACGCATTCGCCGAGCGCGTCGGCAAGACGCCGATCCGCTGCCACGACACGCCGGGCTTCGTGGTCAACCGCGTCCTCATCCCGCTGCTCAACGACTGCCTCCGCGTGCTCGACGAGGCGCGCGTCACGCCCGAGGACCTCGACAAGGGTATGAAGCACGGCGCCGGCTGGCCGATGGGGCCGTGCGAGCTCGTCGACCTCGTCGGGATCGACATCCACGTCCACGCCTCCGAGGCGCTCTACGCGGCGCTGCGCGAGCCGAGGATGGCGCCGCCGCCGCGGCTCGTCCGCATGGCCCAGGCAGGCCTGCTCGGCCGGAAGACCGGGCGCGGCTTCTACACCTACGACTGAGCCTCGAAGAGGCGGTGCAGCGCCGCCGCGTCGGCGTCGTCCGAGAGCAGGACCACCTCGTCGCCGGGCTCGAAGACGTGCGAGCCGCGCGCCTGCTGCGGCTTGTCGTCGCGGACGACGAACGTCACCCACGTGTGGTCGCCGAGCGGGAGGTCGCGGATCGCCTCGCCTGCCGCGCGGGAGCCGCCGGCGACCACGTAGCGCTGCACGCCCTGGGGCTCGCGCCGGAGGCGGATCGAGAGGTCCCACGGCTCCGGCTGGACGAGGCGCATCGGGATCCCGAGCCGGGAGGCGGCGAACGGGATCGTCGTCCCCTGCACGACGACCGAGAACGCGACGACGACGAACACGATGCCGTAGATCCGGTCGGCATCTCGCACCGATGCGAGGAGCGCGAGCGCCGCGAGGAGGATCGGCACCGCCCCCTTCAGGCCGCCCCAGGCGACGAAGAGCCGCTCGGCGCCGCGGAGCCTCGCCGGCAGGAGCAGCGCCACCGCCACGACCGGTCGCGCCACGAAGGCGAGCAGGACCGCCAGCACGAGGCCGTCGGTCCAGGCGTCCCCGAGGCCGGTGAGGTGGACGGTGAGCCCGAGCGCGGCGAAGACGACGATCTCGGCGATGCTCGCGAGCGAAGTGTGGAAGCGCTCGATCTCGGCCTTGTACGGCGCGCGTGCGTCGCCGATCAGCAGGCCCGCCACGAACACAGCCAGGAAGCCCGACCCGTGCGCGACCGCGGCCGCGCCATAGATGACACCCGCGGCCGCGAGCGTCCGGAGCGGGTAGAGCCCCTCGTTCGGGAGCGACACGTGCCGCATCAGCTGCAGGAGCGCCCAGGCGCCCGCGCCGCCGATGACGAGCCCGATCGACATTTCCAGCGCGAACTCGCGCACCACCGTCCACACCGACCCGTGGGCGCTCGTCGCGTAGTCGAGCATCCCGATCATGAGCGCGATCCCGACCGGGTCGTTCGCGCCGGACTCGCCCTCGAGGATCGTCCCCGTTCGGCCGCCGATCTCGCGGTTGCCGAGCACCGAGAACATGACCGCCGGGTCGGTGGGCGCGAGGGCGGCGCCGAGGATGCCCGCGATCGTCCAGTCGAAGCCGAAGAAGGCGTGGGCGAAGACGGCCATGACGGCCGCAGTCCCGAACGTGCCCACGACGCCGAGCGACGTGATCGGAAGGGCGGCTCCGCGGAAGCGCCGCCAGCCGACCTGCATGCCCCCGTCGAAGAGGATCACGATCAGCGCGACGACCCCGATCCGCTCGACGTTGCGGATCGAGATCGCCGTCTCCAGGCCGGGGAAGACGTCCGAGGCGACGGCGGCGACGATCAGGAAGAGCGCGGGCGCCGGGACTGGGAATCGCTCCGTCAGCTTGTACGTCCCGAGCGCCGCGAAGAACCCGAGCGCCACGACGAGGACGACGATCCCGAACTCGTGCAGCTCGCTCATGCGCGAGCGACTCTAGAGAAGCCACTCCCGCTGCTCTGGACGCGGTGTGGACTCCCCCTTTACTCTTTCCTTACGTTCCGCTCAAGCCGCGCACAACGAAGCCTCGGATACTGCGAGGCGGTATGAGGATCCTCCTCGCTCTCTTCGCGTCCGCTGCGCTCGCCGTCCCGGCTCTCGCCTGGGCGACCTCGGGCGCCGCCGACGACGGCACCCTCTCGGTGAAGAACGGCGACGGCGTGATCTTCGTCGTTGCCCGCGGCACGATCATCGGCGCCTGCGACAGGTGCCGCGTCTCGATCGTCGACCCGTCGCCCGACGACGGCGCGCCTCCGGTCGTGGACGGCGCCGAGTCCCACAAGGATCTGAGCGACACGCGTGACCTCTACCTGGGCACGGACGTCCGCTTCCGGATCGTCGGCGGCGTCTTCAAGCTAAGAGTCTCCGGCTACGGCGTCGACCTCGGGGTGGTCGCGAAGGGCTGGGGCCGCATCGTGGCCTTCGACTCGAACACCGGCACCTTCTCCGTCAACGGCGACGCACGCCGCTTCCTCCCGGCCGAACGCGAGGTCTTCACGCTGACCTCGACCTCGTAAGGCGGTCCAAGCGCCGGTCCGCCTGGCATCCTGAGAGGCGATGGCGGCGGCCGATCAGAACGTGCTGGTGGTCGAGGACGAGGCCTCGATCGCCTCCTTCGTCTCGCTCTACCTGAACAAGGCGGGCTACACAGTCCGGACGGCCGCGACCGGTTCCGAGGCGCTCGCGCAGCTCGCCGCCGAGCAGCCGGGCCTCATCGTGCTCGACCTGATGCTGCCGGACATCGACGGCGTGGAGGTCTGCCGCCGGATCCGGACGCGCTCGGACGTGCCGATCCTCATGCTCACCGCGCGCGACGAGGACGTCGACAAGATCATCGGGCTCGAGGTCGGCGCCGACGACTACCTGACGAAGCCGTTCAACCCCCGCGAGCTCGTCGCGCGCGTGAAGTCGATCCTCCGCCGCTCGACGCCGGTGCGCGAGGCTCGTGAGAGCGCGCAGATCCGGCACGGCGACCTGCACGTCGACGCCGGCCGGCGCGAGGTGCGCGTCGGAGAGGAGGAGATCCAGCTCGCGCCGAAGGAGTTCGACCTGCTCTGGGAGCTCCTCGACCACCGCGGCCTCGTGCTGACGCGCGACCAGCTCCTCGAGCGCGTGTGGGGCTATACCTTCGCCGGGGACACCCGCACCGTCGACGTCCACGTCCGCCAGCTGCGCCGGAAGCTCGGCGACGCCTCGCCGATCGTGACGGTCTGGGGGGTCGGCTACAAGGTCTCGCCGGCGAGGGACGGCTCCCAGGAGTAGCGGCCCGTGCTGCGCTCGCTGCGCTTCCGGCTTCCCGCCTTCTTTCTCGCCAGCATCGTCCTCGCGGGCCTCGTCGCCGCGGCGATCGCGTTCCGCCTGCTCGACAGCTACACGCTCTCGCGCACGCGGGCGGAGCTGAGCCGCGAGGCGGCAGGTCTCACCGAGCTCTACGCGTACTGGACCGCCCGCTCGAATCTGCCGCTGCCGGGCAAGCAGCTCGCGCGCGCCTCCGGCGACCACCTCTACTTCGTCCCCGCCTATCCAGGCGTCGCGCTCTTCCCGAAGAAGGCGCCGAGGTTCGAGCGACTCTCGCGCCGCACGGTTCCGATCGACGAGATGCGCAAGGGCAAGACGATGACGTTCGAGTTCGTGCCGCCGCACCAGCACCGCCGCTACATCGCGGTCGCGAAGCCGCTCTTCCTCGGCAACAACAACTTCTTCGGCGCGATCGTCGCGGCGCGGCCGAAGAACCAGCTGGGGACGCGGGTGCTCCCTCTCGTCGGGCGGCTCGGGCTCGCGCTCCTCGGCGGTCTCCTCGTCGCGGGGCTCCTCGCCGTCTACCTCACGAGCCGGATCACGCGGCCGGTCCGCCGGCTCTCGCGGCTTGCCGACGACATCGCCGAGGGCCGTCGCGACGTCGAGGTTCCGCGCGTGCCCGGCGGCGGCGAGATCGGGCACCTCGCCGACCGGCTGGGTGAGATGACCTCGCGCCTCGCCGAGGCGGAGGAGCGGGAGCGGAACTTCCTCATGTCGGTCTCGCACGAGCTGCGCACGCCGCTGACCGCGATCCGCGGCCACGTCGAGGCGCTGCGCGAGGGGCTCGTGCGCGACGAGCCCGCCTCGCTCGACGTGATCGCGGCCGAGACGACGCGCCTCGAACGGCTCGTCGGCGACGTCCTCGACCTCGCGAAGCTCGACGCGCACCGCTTCGCGCTCACCCGCGAGGAGGTGGACATGGAGCGCGTGCTCGACCGCGCCTACAGCGCCTTCGGCGAGGAGGCCCGGCGGCGCGGGATCGACTACCGGCAGGAGGTCGCGGCCCGGCCGGTGATCGTCACTGACGGCGACCGCGTGCTCCAGATCATCACGAACCTGCTCTCGAACGCCTTCCGGTGGACGCCGGACGGCGGCCGGATCGAGCTCGCCCTCGACTCCGCCAACGGGCACGTCGCCGTCGCTGTCGACGACACCGGGCCCGGGATCGCCCCGCAGGACCGGGAGCGGATCTTCCGCGCGTTCTGGTCGCGCGGCGGCGGAGGCGGCACGGGGCTAGGGCTCGCGATCGCCCGCGAGCTGGCCGAGGCTCTCGGAGGCCGCCTCGAGCTCGTGAGCGAAGTCGGCAAGGGAAGCCGTTTCGAGCTCGTTCTGCCGGCGGACGAGCCGGCTTAGAGCGTGTCGACCGGTCGGTTCAGACGGACGCGCGGGCGAAGCCCGCACGTCCTGAAGCTCGGCACCGCAAGCGGCGCCTCGGCGGCGGACGAGCCGGCGTAGAGCGCGTCGACCGGTCGGTTCAGACGGACGCGCGGGGCGAAGCCCGCACGTCCTGAAGCTCGGCACCGCAAGCGGCGCCTCGGCGGCCGACGAGCCGACTTAGCCGGTGTCCGCGGAACCGCCGGAGCGACGCTCTTCCATGCGGTAGACGACGGCGCCGTCGCCCGCTTCGAGGCTCTTCTCGATGCGACTGAGGCGGTCGTCGACGCCGCGCCAGCCGGAGCCGATCAGGTCGACCAGGAGCGCGAGGTCGTCGATCCGGCCGTGGCGCTCGGCGAGGAGGTCGCCCTCGAGCCGCTCGAGCCGGCGGATCGCCTGCGCCGTCAGGCCGCGCACCTCGGCGAGATGCCGGCCGACCGGGACGACCTGCTCGCGAAGACCTTGCTGGACCGCCTCGTCGACGCGCTCGGGGAGCGTGGCCTCGAGCTTCGCCGTCGTCTCGGCGAGCGCCTCGATCCCGGCGCGGGCCCGCTCGAGCGCGGCCTCCACGGCGGCCGGATCGGTACGCCCTTCGGCGACGCGGGCGAGCCGCCCGCGTGCCCGCTCGATCGCGCCTTCGTCCATGCCGTGCAACGGTAGCTTTGGCGTCGGATGAAATCGTCCGTCCTCGACTACGACCTGCCGCCGGAGCTGATCGCGCAGCGCCCGGCGGAGCGGCGCGACGACTCGCGGCTGCTCGTCTACGACCGCGCCTCCGGCGCCGTTCGGCACCGCACCTTCGCGGAGCTCCCGGAGGAGGTCGGGGACGCGCTGGTCGTGGTCAACGACACCCGTGTCGTGCCGGCGCGGATCCGCCTCGAGCAGCCGCGCGGCGAGGTGCTCCTCGTCGAACGCCTGAACGGCGACGTCTGGGAGGGGCTCGCGCGGCCGACACGGCGGCTGCGGCCGGGCCGGCGCTACGGCGAGGTCGAGCTCCTCGAGCACCTCGGCGAAGGGCGTTGGCGCCTCCGCCTGCACGGCGAGCCGGCCGGCGAGGCGCCGCTTCCGCCCTACATCGTCGAGCCGCTCGCCGACCCGGAGCGCTACCAGACCGTCTACGCGCGCGAGAGCGGCTCGGCCGCAGCGCCGACGGCGGGGCTCCACTTCACGTCCGAGCTCCTCGACCGGCTCGACGTCGAGCGCGTCACCCTCCACGTCGGCCTCGACACCTTCCGGCCGCTCACCGTGGACGACCTGGACGACCACGTGCTGCACGGTGAGCGCTACGCCGTCACGCCCTCCGTCTGGCAGCGCATCCAAGAGGCGCGGCGGGTCGTCGCCGTGGGGACGACGACGGTGCGCGTGCTCGAGACGCTCGCCCGCGGCGCGCCGCTCGAAGGGCGCACGGACCTGTTCGTGACGCCCGGCTTCGAGTTCCGTTGCGTCGGCTCGCTGCTGACGAACTTCCACCTGCCGCGCTCGACCCTGCTCGCGCTCGTGATGGCGTTCGCCGGCGTGGAGGAGACGCTCGAGCTCTACCGGCTCGCGATGGCGGAGCGCTACCGCTTCTACTCCTTCGGCGACGCCATGCTCCTGCTGTGAGCTTCGACGTCACCGCGACCGACGGCGAGGCCCGCGCCGGCGTCCTGCGCACCGCGCACGGGGACGTGCCGACGCCGGCCTTCATGCCGGTCGGGACGAAGGGGACGGTGAAGACCCTCGACCCGCGGGAGCTGCGCGAGCTCGGGACGACGATCCTGCTCGGGAACACGTATCACCTGCACTTTCGGCCCGGTGACGAAGTCGTCGGCGAGCTCGGCGGCCTGCACCGCTTCAGCGGCTGGGACGGGCCGATCCTCACCGACTCGGGCGGCTTCCAGGTCTTCTCCCTCCGGGACACGATCCTCGCCGTCGACGACGACGGCGTCACCTTCCGGTCGGTCTACGACGGCTCACCGGCGCGGTTCACCCCGGAGCTCGTCGCCGAGATCCAGGGCCGGCTCGGCTCCGACGTCGCGATGTGTCTCGACATCTGCCCGCCCGCCGGCGTGCCGCGCGCCGAGCTCGAGGAGGCGGTCCGGCGGACGAGCCTCTGGGCCGCGCGGCAACGCGAGGCGCCGCGACCGCCGGCGCAGCTCCTCTTCGGGATCGCCCAGGGCGGCGCGGACGTCGAGCTCCGCGCGCGCTCGATCGAGGAGGTCGTCGCGCTCGGCTTCGACGGCTACGCGCTCGGCGGGCTCAGCGTGGGGGAGGACCGCGACGAGATGCTCGAGACGACGGCGTGGGCGGCGCCCCTCCTCCCGGCCGACCGGCCGCGCTACTTCATGGGCATCGGCGACCCGGAGGGCGTGCTCGAGGTGGTCGAGCGCGGGATCGACATGTTCGACTGCGTCTTGCCGACGCGCACCGCCCGCACCGGCAGCGCGCTCACCTGGGAGGGACGGCTCAACCTCCGCAACGCGCGCTTCGCCCGCGACCCGCGCCCGCTCGACGAGGGCTGCGCGTGCCCCGCGTGCGCACGCTTCAGCCGCGCGTACCTCCGCCATCTCGTCAATCAGCAGGAGCTCCTTGGCCTGCGCCTCCTCAGCCTGCACAACCTCCGCTTCCTCCTCGACCTGACGGCGGGCGCCCGCAAGGCGGTCGAAAGGGGCGAATTCGCCGCGTTCAAAGACGAAGCCCTGGCCCGACTCGCGATACCTTTGCGGTCGTGACCGGTCTCGTCATCATCGTGATCCTCTTCGCGCTCTTCTGGCTGCTCCTGATCCGGCCGCAGCGGCGGCGTCAGGCGGAGCAGAACGCATTGATCCAGGGCGTCCAGGTCGGCGACGAGATCGTGACCGCGGGCGGCCTGTTCGGCCACGTCCAGAGCGTCGCCGACGACGAGCTCCTCGTCGAGATCGCGCCCGGCACGAACGTCCGCATCGCGCGGCGCGCCGTGGCCGGCATCGTGGGGCCCGAGGAGGAAGACGAGGAGGACGAGGGAGAGCTCGAGGCCGGCGAGGAGCCCGAGCCCGAGCACGAGGCGGCTCCCGAGGAAACGCCCCGGTAACCTTCCGGCCGTACACGTGGCAGAGCGCCGGTCGCATCTCATCCTCCTCGGACTGATCCTCGCCGCCCTCGCAGGAGCGGCCCTGCTCGCGATCCCGGGCTCGCCCGCGCACAAGAAGGCGACGCTCGGCCTCGATCTCCAGGGCGGGCTCGAGGTCGTGCTGCGCGCCCAGCCGCCGCGCGGGACGACGAAGCTGCCGGCGGGCGCCCTCAACCGCTCCGTCGAGGTGATCCGCAACCGGATCGACAAGCTCGGCGTCAGCGAGCCGCTCGTCACGAAGCAGGGGAACAACGAGATCGTCGTCGAGCTCGCCGGCGTCCACAACGTCCAGGACGCGATCAACATCATCGGCAAGACGGCGCAGCTCGAGCTCTACGACCTCGAGACGTCGGTGACCGGCCCGTCGGTGGCCGCGAACGGCTCGGTGCGACCGACGCCGACCCTGTACGGGCTGCTCGCCGGCGTCCAGTCGCTCGCCAAGAAGCAGCCCGAATCCTGGTACCTCTTCAACGCGAAGAAGAAGCTCTTCGCCGGGCCGAGGGAGACCAAGGCCTCGCTCCTCGCGCTCCCGAAGGTCAAGAGGCTGAAGGAGATCCCGAAGGGCTTCAAGTTCTTCGCGGTCCCGCACAACACCGTCGTGGTCTCCTGCGGGCCTGGCGCCGCGGTCTGCCCGCCGAACGTCTCGCCGGAGACGACCTGGTGGTACCTGTTCAAGCACGACGAGAAGGCGGGGATCCCGCAGCTCACCGGCAAGGACCTGAGGCTCTCGGGCACGCGCGCCGACGTCGATCCGGACACGGGTCTGCCCGAGGTGCTGATGCACTTCACGAGCCACGGCGGGGACGTCTTCCAGAAGGTCACCGCGGCGGAATGGACCCGCGGTCACACCGCCGGCACGCCGCAGCACTTCGCGATCGTCCTCGACCGCGAGATCAAGTCGTTCCCGCAGATCGACCCCAGCGACTCCACGCTCGCGGCCGGGATCAGCGGCGGCAACGCGCGCATCACCGGCCTTGCGGGCGCGAAGGAGGCGAGGGATCTCGCGCTCGTCCTCCAGACCGGTGCGCTTCCCGTGAGCTTCACGATCGCCGAACGGACCGACGTCTCGGCCACGCTCGGCAAGGACTCGCTGGACCAGGCGAAGCGGGCCGCGCTCTACGGCCTGCTGATCGTCGCCCTCTTCCTGCTCCTCCTCTACCGCTTCCTCGGCCTCGTCGCCGTCATCGGACTCGCCATCTACGCCGCCTTCCTCTACGCCGCGATCCTCGTCTTCAACGTCACGCTGACGCTGCCGGGCTTCGCGGGCCTCATCCTCACGATCGGAGTCGCGGCCGACGCGAACGTGGTCGTCTTCGAACGCATCAAGGAAGAGGTGCGCGCCGGGAAGTCCGTGCGCGCCGCCGTCAACGCCGGCTACGCGAAGGGCTTCCGCACGATCCTGGACGCGAACGTCGTCACCGCGATCACCGCGATGGTCCTCTTTGCCGTCGCGAGCGCGGGCGTGAAGGGCTTCGCGCTCATGCTCCTGATCGGAACGGTGATCTCGCTGGTCACCGCCGTCGCGGCCACACGCGCGATGCTCGGCCTGCTGGCCGGCTTCCGCTGGTTCGACAACCCGCGCTTCATGGGCGCGCACGGCCAGCAGTCGGCGAAGTGGCTTCAGATCGACTTCATGGGGCGCCGCTTCCTGTGGTTCGCGATCTCCGGCGTGATCATCGTCGTCAGCGCGGTGTCGCTCGGCACGCGCGGCCTCAACCTCGGGATCGACTTCAAGGGCGGCACGCAGGTCACGTTCAAGACGCGGGAGGCGCAGCCGATCGGCGACGTGCGTGCGCAGGTCGCCGACATCGGCAAGGCCGGTGCACAGGTCCAGGGGACGGGGAAGCGGTTCGGCGAGGAGAGCTACAAGGGCTTCCAGATCCGGCTGCGCACCCTCGACCGCGCCGAGCAGGCGAGGCTGACGGCGGCCTTCGAGGATCGCGTGGGCGCCTACAGCGAGGGGGTCAAGACGGTCTCGGCGAGCTTCGGGCGCCAGATCGCGCGCAGCGCGGTCATGGCGGTCCTCTTCTCGCTCCTCCTCGTCGTCCTCTACATCACCGTTCGGTTCGACCTGAAGTTCGCGATTCCGGTCATCCTCGCCATGGTCCACGACGTCCTCGTCTGCGTCGGGGTCTACTCGCTCACCGGCCGGGAGGTGTCGACGTCGACGGTCGCGGCGGTGCTCACCGTCCTCGGGTACTCGATCTACGACACGATCATCATCTTCGACCGCATCCGCGAGAACATCGGGATCATGCGGCGGCACTCGTTCGCGACGATCGCGAACACGTCGCTCTGGGAGACGATCCGCCGCTCGCTGGCGACGAGCTTCATCACGCTGCTCCCCGTCGGCTCGCTGCTCTTCTTCGGCGGCGCGACGCTGAAGGACTTCGCCTTCGCGCTCCTCGTCGGCATCCTCTCGGGCGCCTACTCGTCGATCTTCATCGCGGCCCCGCTGCTGACGATCTGGAAGGAGCGCGAGCCGGAGTACGCGCACCGCAAGGACGTCGAGCCCGCGTTCACGGACGGGCGCGCGGAGGCCGTGCTCGAGGAGGCCGAGGCGGCGGCGGCCGTGGAGCCCGCGCCGAGCCTGATCCCCGCCGAGCCCGCGGCGGGGACACGCGACGCGAGGCGCGAGCGGCGGCGCCAGCGCCGGCGGACGCGGCCCCATGGACGAGCGCGATAACGGCTTCCTCGACTCGCTCGAGCAGCTCGGCCTCGCAGCGGTCGGCGCGGTCTCGCTGACCGCCGAGAAGGCCGACGCGCTCGCCGACGAGCTCGCGGAGCGCGGCGGCATGCGCCGCGACGAGGCGCGGACCTTCGTGCGCGACCTGGCCTCGCGCTGGCGCGGCGACGCGGTCCGGATCGGCGAGCAGACCGGCGCCGGCCTCCACGGGGCCTTCCGCCAGCTCGGCCTCGTCCTCCGCGAGGAGTACGAGGAGCTCGAGCTCCGCGTCGCCCAGCTCGAGCACCGCCTCCGGCTCCTCGAGGGCGCCGAGGCGACGACGGCGATCCGGCCGCCGAGCGTCTAGTAGGGAAACGTTCTACGAGGGCTCTACAAGGGGCACGGTCAACGAAGACCGAGTGACGTCAGATACATCTCCGGCGGAGAAGCTGGCTCCAAGCGCTCCACGTAGAGAAGCACGAGCTCTCGAAGCCTCTGCCGCTGTCCATCGTCGAGGTCGTCGACAGAGAAGCCCCGACCCGTCCTCGACGTAGCCGTGCCCGAGGAAATAGAGGAACAGTCGCCGGTCGGCGAGCTTGCCGGGCAGCCCTGAAGCTGCGAATAACTCACGCTCTGCGGCGACGAACTCACGCCATCGCTTCCCCTCGCGAACCGCCTCCTTGGGGCGACGGAATCCCACGGGCGACATTGTCTCGCCAAGCCCTCCTGGGCTAGAGCTCGAGCAGCCCTCGTCATACTGGGCCGATGGCCCGCCCGGCGACGCGGAACCTCGGCCGGCTCTCGGAGATCGCGCAGGTCCTCGTCCGGCACGGGTTCGGCTACATGTTCGAGCGCCACCGGCTCACGGACCTCCTGCCGTGGCGCGACCGGGCCGTGCCGCTCGACGGGCAGCCGAGCTCGCGCGGCCGCGCGCTCCGGGAGGCGCTCGACGAGCTCGGGCCGACGTTCGTGAAGTTCGGGCAGCTGCTCTCGATGCGCCCGGACGTGCTCCCGCCGGACATCATCACGGAGCTCCGCGCCCTCCAGGACGACGTCCGGCCGTTCCCGTTCGAGCAGGCCGAGCAGGTGATCGAGGCCGACCTCGGCCTCTCGCTCGAGCGGCTCTTCCTCGACTTCGAGCCGATCCCGCTCGCCGCCGCCTCGATCGGCCAGGTCCATTGCGCCACGCTTCCGAACGGCCGCCGCGTCGCGGTGAAGGTGCAGCGGCCCGGCGCGCCGCGCCAGATCGAGGCCGACCTCGCGCTCCTCTACCAGGCCGCGCGCATCGCGAAGGAGCGCGTGCGCGCCTTCGACTTCATCGACGCCCGCGCCCTCGTCGACGAGTTCGCGCGCTCGATCCGCCAGGAGCTCGACTACCGGCTCGAGGGCCGGAACGCCGAGGCCTTCCGCCGCCACTTCGCGGGCCATCCGCACGTCCGTATCCCGCGCGTCTACTGGAGCTACACCCGTGCACGCGTGCTGACGCTCGAGTTCCTCGACGGCACGCAGGTCGCGGACATCGACCCGCAGGTCGTCCCGATCGAGGACCGGCGCGAGCTCGCCTACCGGATGACCGAGGCGTGGATGACGATGATCTTCCGGCACGGGTTCTTCCACGGCGACCCGCACCCGGCGAACATCCTCCTCCTCGAGCGGCCCGACTACATCGGCCTCGTCGACTTCGGCCTCGCCGGGAAGCTCACCGACGAGGACATGACGAGGCTGACGCGGCTCTTCATCGACGCCGCGAACGAGAACGTCGACGCGCTGCCGCGGCGCCTCGCCGACCTCGGCGTCCGCTACCCGAAGGAGCGCGAGGAGCAGTTCCTCGTCGAGCTGCGCGAGCTCTACTACCGCTACTACGGCGCGAGCCTCGCCGAGATCGACCCGCTCCAGGTGATCCGCGAGGGCTTCCAGCTCATCTACTCGCTGAACCTTCGGCTGCCGACGCGGTTCGTCCTGCTGGACAAGGCGATCGCCACGCTCGGCTCGGTCGGCGCAGAGCTCTACCCGGACTTCAACGTCTTCGAGGTCGCGCAGCCGTACGCGCGGCGGCTGATGACCGAACGGCTCTCGCCGGGCCGCATGGCCCGGCGGGCGCGGAAGGAGTCGGTGCGCTTCGCCGAGATCCTCATGGAGACGCCGTATCAGGTGCACGACTTCCTCGAGGAGGTCCGCGATGGGCAGATCGAGGTCGGCTTCGTCCACAAGGGGCTGGACGAGTTCATGGCCAAGATCGACGTCGTCTTCAACCGGCTCGTCGTGGCGATGATCGTCGCGGGCGGGCTGATCGGGTCGAGCCTGATCGGGATCTTCGCCAAGGGCGGGCCGCAGCTCCTCGGCGTGAACCTCGTCTCGGTGCTCGGCTTCGCGCTGTCAGGGCTCCTCGGGGGATGGCTCCTGTGGAGCGTCCTCCGCTCAGGGCGCCTCTAACGCACGCTGATCGGCAGGAACTCGTTGACGCCGCTCGTCGCGAGGCCGGGTGTCGTCCCGCCTGCGATCACGTAGACGCGGCCGGCGTGGGCCGCCACGGCGAGCCCGTGCCGCGGCGTCGGCAGGTCGGGTAGGCGTCGCCAGGCCCGGCTCCGGAGATCGAAGCCGAAGACCGTCCGGATCGTCCCTTGCGGCGCTTCGCCGCCGACGGAGACGAGGGTCGTGCCGACAACCGCCGCACCAGTTCCCCCTCGGCCGGACGGCACGGGCGGAAGGGCGCGCCATCTCCGGCTCGGCGGGGCGAGCGACTCGAAGATCGTCGTGTTGGTGTCGAATCCCGCCTTCCGCCCTGCGACCGCATAGACCTTGCCCCCAGCAGCTGTGACGGCAAGGTGTTCGCGGGGCCACGGGCCGGGGATCCTCGACCAGCGGCGCCGGCGCAGATCGAGCACGAGCGTCTGGCGGGCGAGGCCTCGCGGCCCCACGCCCCCGACGACGTAGAGCCGGCCGCGCACGATCGCCGCGCCCCCTGCGGCCCGTGCGACAGGGAGCGGCGGCAGCGCCCGCCACCGTCCGGCCGGTGAGATGACCCACGCGCTGCGTCGAGGCGCCCGCGACCGACCGTAGCCTCCGATCACGTAGAGGCGCCGGCCGGCCGCGGCCGCCATCGCGTGGTCGACCGAGGTTGGCAGGTTCGGGAGGCGGCGCCAGGCGTCGCGGGCGGGCGAGTAGGCGTCGACCCGGGCGCTGCCGAGCCCGCTGCGGTCGAAGCCGCCGACGACGGCGATCTCGCCGCCGACGACGGCCGCCGCGACCTCGCCACGAGGGTCCGGAAGCGGAGTGGCCTCCTGCCACGTCGGCGGAGCGGACGCGCCCGCCGCGGACGCGGCTGTCGCTGCGGCGAAGAGGGTTGCCGTGAGCGTTCGCCTTCGCGTTCGCGGCCGCCGGGCGCGCATCGTGAAGCCATTGTGCGCGTCGACGCCATGCTTCGCCACGGCGCGTGCGGCCCCGGTCTGGAGGACGCGGAAGTTGTTTGCGGTTCGTCGCAGACTCGCCGCAAAGGACATCTAGCTGCGGCGAAGGTGCGCCGGTAGCGTCGTCCGTATGGCGAATGCGGTCCTCGTCGCCGAGCCGGAGCCCTCGACGCGGGGCTTCCTCGAGCGCCATCTCGCGGACGACGGCTTCGACGTCCTCGGCGCGGCGGAGTGCGGCGAGGCGCTCGCGCTCGCCGAGCGGGCGCGACCGGATCTCGTCCTCCTCGGCGACACGGCGGCGCTCGACGAGTGCCGCTCCTGGAGCAGCGAGGTGCCGCTCATCGTCATCGGCGCTCCGGAGGCCGATGCGGTCGACCGCGCTCGGGCGCTCGAACGCGGTGCCGACGACTTCCTCAGCCGGCCGTTCCTGTACGACGAGCTGCTGGCCCGGATCCGCGCGGTGCTGCGGCGCACGGCGCCCGTCGTCCCGGACCTCGTGCGCGTGGGTGCCCTCGAGATCGACCGGCCGACTCGCCGCGTCACCGTCGGCGGCAAGCGGATCGACCTCCCGGCGAAGGAGTACGAGCTGCTGCTGAAGCTCGCGTCGGAGCCGAGCCGCGTCTTCACGAAGGAGGAGCTCCTGCGTGAGGTCTGGGGCTTCCGCTCGATCGGCAAGACGCGGACGTTGGATTCCCACGCGTCCCGCCTGCGCCGCAAGCTCGCCCGAGGCGGCGAAGGTCCCTTCGTCTTCAACGTGTGGGGGGTGGGCTACAGGCTGCTCGAAGACTGACATACACGGCTCAGCGAGCTACGGTCAGTCCAGGCGTGTCTCGCTCCGATCAGATCGAGGGCGCTCGGCCGCTCCTGCCGGAGCCTGCGGCGCTCCTGCCGGCGCTCGGTATCGGCGTCCCGGTGGCGCTTGCGTTCGTCGCGCCCAGCCTCGCCTCGGCGGCGAACGGCGGCTACTTCCCGACCCAGTGGGGGTGGAGCGCGATCGCGCTGCTGCTGGTGGTCGGCACGGCGCTCGTCGTGCGCCCGAACGTCGCGCTCGGTCCTCTGGAGCGGACGATGCTCGGCGGCCTCGTCGCCTTCACCGGGTGGGTCGCGCTCTCGACGCTGTGGTCGGTCAGCTCGGCGCAGCCCGTCCTCGAGGCCGAGCGTGACCTCGTCTACGTGGCGGCAGTCGCGGCGCTTGTCTGCGTGGCCTCGCGCCGGTCGTTTCCGTGGGTCGCGGGAGCGCTGCTCGCGGCGATCTACAGCGTGGCGATGTACCCGCTCGCGACCCGGCTCTTCCCGGGCGAGCTGATCACGTACCCGCCGGCGATCGGCTACCAGCTCGCGGCGCCCTTCGGCTACTGGAACGCGCTCGGCGTGTTCGTCGCGATGGGCGTGCTGCTGGCGATCGGGTTCACGGCGCACGGCCGCACGGCCGCGCTGCGTGCCGCGTCCGCGGCTGCGCTGGTCCCGCTCGGGTGCACGCTGTACCTGACGTTCAGCCGAGGGGCTTGGCTCGCGCTGGCCGCAGCGGTGGTCGCCCTGTTCGCGCTCGATCCGGAGCGCCTGCGCGTCGGGGTGGTCGTCCTGGCGCTGGCACCCGCGCCTGCGGTCGGGATCGTCCTGACGTCGCGCTCGCACGCCCTCACGCGCCAGGGAGCGGAGCTCGCCGCCGCCGCCCGTGACGGTCATCGCGTCGCGGCCGCGCTCGTGGCGCTCGCGCTCGTCCAGGCCGCGGTCTCGCTCGCCCTGCACCGGGTCGCGCGGCAGGTCGCGCTGGACCGGCGCGTCGGCCTCGCGGCGGTGACGCTGCTCGTCGTCCTCGGCGGAGTGGGCGGCGGCCTCGCGACCGCGCGCGCGGGCGGGCCGACGAAGCTCGTCGGCAATGCGTACGACGCGTTCGTCTCGCCCGAGCGGCCGACCGGCGAGGATCTGAACAGCCGGCTCGTCAACCTGTCCGGAAGCGGGCGGGCCGACTACTGGCGCGTCGCCTGGCGTGAGTTCACGGAGAACCCGGCGCTCGGCGCGGGGGCTGGGAGCTACGAGCGCTACTGGGTTCGCGACCGACCGAATGCCTTCTTCGCCCGCGACGCCCACAACCTCTACCTCGAGGTGCTCGCCGAGCTCGGCCCGGTCGGGCTGCTGTTGCTCTGCATCGCTCTCGGGACGCCGCTCGCCGCAGCCGTCCGCCTGCGCCGCCGCCCGCTCGTCGCGGCGGTGGCCGCGGCGTACGTGGCGTTCCTCCTGCACGCGGCGATCGACTGGGACTGGGAGATGAGCGGCCTGACGATGACCGCGCTCCTCTGCGGCGGCGCGCTCGTCGTCGCGGCGCGACCTGAGCCACCCGCCCGGACGCTGACGGTGCCGGTCCGCGCCGCGGCGCTCGCGTTGGTGATTCCGCTCGTCGCGTTCGCCTTCGTCCTCCAGGTCGGCAACGCTGCGATCGCGAACGCGACACGGGCGGCCGACCGAGGCGACTCCGCGCGGGCAGCGGCGCAGGCGCGGCGGGCGAAGGCGTGGAATTCCTGGTCGTACCAGCCCTGGGAGCTCCTCGGCGAGGTGCAGCTCGGGCGCGGCGACCTCGGCGCGGCGCGGCAGAGCTTCCGGACCGCGATCGCCAAGGACCACGCCAACTGGTCCCTCTGGCTCGATCTCGCCAAGACGAGCAAGGGCCGGGCGCGGCGGCAGGCGCTCACGCGGGCCGCCGAGCTCGCGCCGCGGAGCCCCGAGATCGCGGAGCTTCGCCATGCCTCGCGCTAGCCAAAGGGCCGCCCGCTCCGGCGGCCGCGTCGCATAGGATCGCCGCACGGGGTCGCAGCGCAGGCGACGGAAGGAGCGAGATGAACCTCTGCGAGCGGATCGACGAGGCGCGAGAGCGCTGGAACGTGCTGCGGCACTCGTTCTACACACGCTGGGAGCGAGGCGAGCTGACGCGCGACGAGCTCGGCTTCTACGCAGGCGAGTACCGGCACGCCGTGGTCGCGCTCGCCGAGTCGGCCGCCGCAGCCGGTGACGCCGAGCACGCGCGGGAGGAGGCGGAGCACGTCGCGCTCTGGGACGCCTTTGCCGCCGCGCTCGAGGCGCCGCTCGATCGCAAGCCGACGCCGGAGACCGCTGCGTGCGAACGCGCGTGGTCACGGCACGAGCGCCTGGAGGCGCTCGCCGTGCTCTACGCGGTCGAGTCGTCGCAGCCAGCGATCTCGGAGACGAAGCTCCGCGGCCTCGTCGAGCACTACGGGTTCCGCCCGGACACCGACGGGACGGAGTACTTCGCGGTCCACGCCGAGCGCGACAAGGAGCACGCCCGCGCGGCGCGCGCGGCGCTCGCCGACGCTGGGCCCGCCGACACGGCGCGCCTCGCGAAGGTCGCCGAAGACGCGCTGCGCGCGAACTGGCTCCTCCTCGACGGCGTCGAGCAGGCGGTCGCTTAGCCGAGGCGCCGCTTGCGGTGCCGCCGTCAGGACGTGCGGGTTCCCCGCACGTCCGTCTGAACTGATCGGTCGATACGACCGAGTTTCAGACGCGGGCTAAAGCAAAGCTCCCTCGAGCTGGAGCAGCCGCTCCTTGCGCTCGAGCCCGCCGCCGTAGCCGACGAGCTTCCCGGTCGAGCCGACGACGCGGTGGCAGGGCAGGACGATCGGGAGCGGGTTCCGGTTCATCACCGTCCCCACGGCCCGGGCGGCGCGCGGCCGCTCGACCTGGGCCGCGAGCCGTCCGTACGTCGTCACCTCACCGTAGGGGACGAGCGCGAGCTCCTCGAGCACCTGGCGCGGGAAGCCGCCCACGCTGGCCAGGTCGAGTTCGAGGTCGAAGGCCCGCCGCCGGCCCTCGAAGTACTCGTCGAGCTGGCGCCGCGGGCCGTCGAGCGGCGCAGGCGCGCGGAGGACGCGCGGGCCGAAGCGCTTCGCGAGCACCTCCGTCTCCCGCTCGGGCTCGGGGTCGTAGGAGATCCGGCACAGGCCGCGCGGCGAGGCGGCGAGAAGCAACGTCCCGAGCGGCGAGTCGAAGAGGTCGTAGGCGACGTCGAGGAGGCCCGACGAGGCGGCGGCGGCGCGGAAACGCCGGTCGAGGCCGGCGGGAACGGTGGTCATGGGAGCTCCTTTCTACGCAGGCGGCGGATTCCGGACGAGGTGGCCTGGCGCGCGGCGTCGGCGGTCGATCCGAGCGCGGCGCCGATGTCCTCGTAGCTCAGGTCGTAGCCGTAACGGAGGACGACCGCGGCGCGCTCGGTCGGGGGCAGGGCGTTCGCTAGATGCTCGATCTCGGCGTAGGCGGGCCGGCTGTCGTCGGCGGCGCCCTCGAGGGCCTCGGCTGCCGGTCGCCGCCGCCGGTGGACGTCCGCGGCGACGCGCGCCGCGATCGTGTAGGCCCAGGCCCGCAGCTCGCGCCCGTGCTCGAGGCGGTCGTAGCCGCGGAGCGCACGCAGGAACGTCTCCTGGAACGCGTCCTCGGCGTCGACGGCGCCGAGCCGGCGGCGCAGGAAGGCGAGGATCTCGCCGCTCCAGGTCTCGTAGAAGCGCTCGAAAGGCGGAACCGTCACGGTGTCCATCATCGCGGTGAAACGCCCGCGCGCGCCGGAATGTGAGACTCCGCCGGTGAAGATCGTCGTCGTCGGCCACGTCGAGTGGGTCGAGTTCGCTCGGCTCGACCACGTGCCGCAGGCGGGCGAGATCGTCCACGCGACGGAGACGTGGGAAGAGGCCGCGGGCGGCGGAGCGGTTGCCGCGGTGCAGCTCGTAAACCTCGGCGTCGAGACGACGCTCTTCACCGTCTTCGGCAACGACGAGCTCGGCCGCCGCAGCCGCGCCCAGCTGACCGAGCGGGGCGTGACTGTTCGAGCCGTGGTCGCGGCGGAGCCGCAGCGCCGGGCCTTCACCTTCGTCGACGCGAACGGCGAGCGGACGATCACCGTGCTCGGCGACAAGCTGCGCCCCTCCGGCCGCGACGGGCGCCTGCCCTGGGAGGAGCTTGCGCGGGCGGACGCGGCGTACTTCGTGAGCGGAGACGACGCCGCGCTCCACGCCGCGCGCCGCGCGCCGCTGCTCGTCGCGACCGCGCGGGAGATCGAGACGCTTCGGGAGGGCCCGGTCGAGCTCGACGCCCTGGTCGGAAGCGGGGAGGACCCCGGCGAGCGCTACGGGCCGGGCGACCTCGAGCCGCGGCCGAAGCTCGTCGTCACGACCGCGGGCTCACTCGGCGGCTGGATGAACCCCGGCGGCCCCTACCTCGCCGCGCCGCTTCCCGGCCCCGTCGAGGACGCCTACGGGTGCGGCGACTGCTTCGCCGCCGGCCTGACCTTCGGCCTCGCCGATGGCCGCCCACCCGAAGACGCGGTCGAGCTCGCCTCCCGCTGCGGCGCAGCGGTCCTCACCGGCCGGGGTGCCTACGCCGGCCAGCTGACGCTGTAACGCCCGGCCGAAGCGGCCGTGTCGGTCCCGGCGCGGGGTGCCGGGGCCATGGCCCGGGGTCAGACCCTGGGACATGGCCCTTCGGCCAACGCCTGTACGCGGAGCGGAGTCGGCGCGCGGGCGGATGTGACGGAAGCACGACGGGGACACGTCCGCGGCGGACCCGCCGAAAAAGCACCCATTCGGGGGGCGAATGAGTTGCGCTGTGGGACGATGTGGTTTAAAGTGGAACGAAGTGGTGAGCTAAAGGATAGCCGGATGCTCCTCGGCGAGTACGAGCACACGATCGATGACAAGAGCCGCCTCACCCTTCCGGCCAAGTTCCGAGAGTCCTTCGCGGCAGGGATCGTGCTCACGAGGGGCATGGACGGATGCCTGTACGCGTACACCCGCTCGGACTGGGACCGGCTCGTCGAGACACGGCTCTCCACGCTCGATCCGCTCAGCCGCGAGGGCCGGCTGATGCAGCGCTACTTCTTCGCGTCGGCGGCCGCCGCGGAACCGGACAAACAGGGGCGGGTGCCGATTCCGGCCGGCCTCGCAACGGCCGCCGGGCTCGGCCGCGAGGTCGTCGTCGCCGGCGTCTACGACCACCTGGAGATCTGGAACCGCGCCGCCTGGCGCGAGCACCTGCGGGAAGTGGAAGGGAGTGCGGAGCATGTTGCCGAACGCCTTGCAGCCAAACGCGACTGATCACGTCCCGGTTCTCGCCGACGAGGTGCGCCGCCTGCTCGCGGTGCAGCCGGGCGAGACGGTCGTCGACGCCACCTTCGGCGCCGGCGGCCACGCGACGCTCCTCGCCGCCGACCTCCACGGCGACGGCCGCTTCGTCGCAATCGACCGCGACCCGACCGTGCGGCCCTACTTCGAACGGTTCCGGCGCCGAGCCGGTGTTCCGGCGCGCCTGCTCCGCGGCGAGGCCTCCCTCGTCCTCGAGCAGCTCGCCGGGAATGGGTTCGGCGCCGACGCGATCCTCCTCGACCTCGGCGTCTCGAGCATGCAGCTCGACCGTCCCGAGCGCGGGTTCTCGTACGCCGTCGACGCGCCGCTCGACATGCGGATGGATCCGTCCGGCGAGCTCTCCGCGCGGGAGCTCGTGAACGAGGCGAGCGAGCGCGAGCTCCAGTCGATCTTCCGCCGCTACGGCGAGGAGCGCTACGCGCGGCAGATCGCGCGCGAGCTCGGCCGGCGGCGTCGGAAGGCCCCGATCGAGCGGACGGGGGAGCTCGTCGACGCGGTGCGCGCCGCGATCCCCGCTCCGGCCCGCTTCGGCGACGGGCATCCGGCGAAACGGGTCTTCCAGGCCCTCCGCATCGCGGTGAACGACGAGCTGGGCGCGCTCGAACGGGCGCTGCCGGCGGCGCTCGAGCTCCTCCGGCCGGACGGCCGCCTCGCCGTGATCAGCTTCCACTCGCTCGAGGACCGGATCGTGAAGCGGTTCCTGCGCCGCGAAGAGCGGGGGTGCGTCTGCCCGCCGGACTTCCCGATCTGCGTCTGCGGCCACGAGCCGCGCCTGCGGGCGCTCCACCGGAAGGCGATCCGCCCGACGCCTGCCGAGCTCGCCGCCAACCCGCGCGCCTCCTCGGCCCGGCTGCGGACGGCCAGGAAGGTCGGCTGAGTGGCGTCGCTCGACCTCGCCCGGCCGCTCGAGGCACCGGCGAAGCCGCCGCCCCGTCCCGCGCGCGCGCCTTCACGACGACGCGCGTCGTCCAACCGGCGCATGGTCGGCGGCGTGGCGTGGATCGTCGTGAGCGCCGTCCTGCTCACGGGCGTCGTCGCGCTGAACGTCGTCGTGCTGCGGCTCAACGTCCAGCTCGACCGCGCCGGCCGCGACCGCGCGAACCTACGTGCGGAGAACGCGCTCCTCCAGGCGGAGGTCTCGACCGCGGCCGCGTCGACCCGCATCCAGACGCTCGCGAAGGCCCGCGGCTTCGTGCCGGCGTCGGAGACGACGTACGTCGAGCTCGGCCGGACGGGTCGGTGAGGCGGCGCGCCCTCGTCAATCGCAGGATCAGGCTCCTCCTCGCCGCGCTCGCGCTCGCGTTCGGCGGCATCTTCCTGCGCGCGGTCTGGATCCAGGGCGTCCGCGCCTCGGCGCTGTCGCGGCTCGCGAGCTCGCAGCACCGCGAGACGGTCGCGCTGCCGGCGAGCCGGGGGACGATCTACGACCGCCTGGGCTCGCCGCTCGCGATCGGCGAGCAGGCGACGACGGTCTACGCCGACCCGAAGCAGATCGTCGACCCGCGCGCCGCCGCGCTCGCCGCCGGTCGGGCGCTCGGCATCGATCCGGCGACGCTCGAGCCGCGGCTCGCCGACACGCGGCTCGGCTTCGTCTACGTGCAGCGAAAGGCCGACCCTCTCGCCGCCGCCGCGCTGGAGAAGAAGGGCATCCCGGGCCTCGGCTTCTATCCCGAGGAGCGGCGCACGTACCCGCAGGGCCGGCTCGCCGCGCAGGTGCTCGGCTTCGCGGGCGTCGACAACGACGGGCTGGCCGGAATGGAGCTCCAGGTCGACCGCACGCTGACCGGCAAGGCCGGCAGCGAGACGATCGTGAAGGACCCGGTCGGGCGCCCGATCGACGTCGTGAAGGAGATCGCGCCGCGCGAGGGCCGCGCGGTCCGGCTCACCCTCGACCACACGATCCAGTCGAACGCGGAGCAGGTGCTGCGCGAGACGGTCGCGAGGTCGGGCGCGAAGGACGCGACGGCGATCGTGCTCGACCCGCACACGGGCGCGATCCTCGCCATGGCCGTCGAGCCGGGCTACGACGCGAACCGCTTCGCGACCGTGCCGGTGCCGCTCCAGGCGAATCGGGCCGTCGTGGACACGTACGAGCCGGGCTCGACCTTCAAGCTCGTGACGGTCGCGGGCGCGCTCTCGGAGGGGATCGTGCGACCGTCGACGACCTTCACGCTCGGGTATTCCATCCGCGTCGCCGACCGCGTCATCCACGACGCCGAGGAGCGCGGAACCGAGCAGATGAGCGTCGCGCAGATCCTCTCGCGCTCGTCGAACGTCGGCGCGATCACGCTCGCCGTGATGCTCCGGAAGGAGCGGCTGCTGCGCTGGATCTCGCGCTTCGGCTTCGGCCGCCCCACGGGTGTGGACTTCCCGGGCGAGAGCGCCGGGATCCTGCCCTCGTACTGGTCGGGGTCGACGATCGGGAACGTCCCGATCGGACAGGGCATCGCGGTCACGCCGATCCAGATGGCCGCCGCGTACGCCGCGATCGCGAACGGCGGCGTCTGGGTGCGGCCGCACCTCGTCGCGCGGGATCGGCCCGATCGGCGACGGGTCCTCCCGCGGACGATCGCCGCGCAGCTCTCGACGATGCTGCGTGGCGTGGTCACGAGCGGGACGGGCACCTCCGCCGCGATCGCCGGCTACCGCGTGGCCGGGAAGACGGGGACGGCGCAGAAGCCGGACGCGCACGGCGGCTACTCGAACCGCTACGTCGCGTCGTTCGTCGGATTTGTGCCGGCCTCGCGGCCGCGGCTCGTCGTGCTCGTGATGGTGGACGAGCCGAAGACGGCGATCTGGGGCGGCGCGATCGCCGCGCCGGCGTTCCAGCAGATCGCGAGCTTCGACCTCCAGTACCTCGAGGTCCCACCGGATGCGCCGCAAACGACCCGTCCGTCGGGGTACTGACCGTTTCGGCCGTGCAAGGCGAACTTTTCTTCCACGGCGGCAGCGCACCTCGGGCCACGGCTGGGGTCAGACCCCTTCCCATGGCCCCGGCGGACACGGTCTGGCGGCGATCCTGGCTCGGCAGGCCGCGCGCGGCACACGGGACATGTCTCGAAGTGCGAGCAGCGGGGTCTGACCCCGGCGCTGGCCGTTGCGGACGTGGCGTTCGTGACGGCCGATGAGCCGACGGCCAGGGTAGACTCGCCCGGCGATGGACCTCGAGCGCGTCATCGCAGCGCTCGCGCCGCGGGACGTCGTCGGTCGTGCTCCTCTCGACGTAGCGGATCTGGCCTACGACACGCGCGCGATCACACCCGGCGCCCTCTTCTTCTGCGTCCGCGGTGCGAACGTGGACGGGCACGAGCTCGCGGCGCAGGCGATCGAAGCGGGCGCGGCGGCGCTCGTCGTCGAGCGGCCCGTCGAAGCGCTCGGCGTGCCACAGCTCGTCGTCGCCGACAGCCGCGCGGCCATGGCCGTTGCGGCCGACGTCTTCTTCGGCCACCCGACGCACGAGCTCGACGTCGTCGGCGTCACCGGCACGAACGGCAAGACGACGACCGCGCACCTCGTCTACTCGATCCTCGCCGCCGCCGGCCGCCGGCCGGGCCTACTCGGCACGATCGAGGCACGGCTCGCGGGCGAGCGGCGGCCGGTCGTCCGCACCACGCCCGAGGCGATCGACCTCCAGCGCACCTTCCGCGAGATGCTCGACGCCGGCGATCGCAGCTGCGCGATGGAGGCCTCGTCCCACGCCTCCGAGCTGCACCGGCTCGCCCACGTTCGCTTCGCCGCGCTCGTCTTCACGAACCTGACCCCGGACCACCTCGACTTCCACGGCACGATGGAGCGCTACTTCGGCGCGAAGCGGCGGCTCTTCGCCGGCGGCGACCCGCCGCCCGCGGCGATCAACGTCGACGACCCGTGGGGGCGGAAGCTCGCGGCCGAGCGGCCCGACGCGCTGACCTTCGGCCTCGACGCCGCCGACGCGCAGATCCGGCCCGACGCGCTCGACGGGATCGACCTCAAGCTGCGCGGCCGCTTCAACGTCTCGAACGCGCTCGGCGCGCTCGCGGCCGGGCGGCTGCTCGGGATCGACGATGCGGCCCTCGCGCAGGGCCTCGAAGCGGTGCGCGGCGTCCCGGGCCGCTTCGAGTCGGTCGACGAGGGCCAGCCGTTCGAGGTGATCGTCGACTACTCGCACACCCCGGACTCGCTCGAGAACGCGCTCCGCGCGGCGCGCGAGCTCGCCCCCGGCCGCGTGCTGTGCGTCTTCGGCTGCGGCGGCAACCGCGACCGCGAGAAGCGTCCGCTCATGGGCCGCATCGCAGCCGAGCTCGCGGACGTGCCCATCCTCACGACCGACAACCCGCGCAGCGAGGACCCGCTCGCGATCATCGAGGACGTGCTGCGCGGCGCCCGCGGGCTCGAGGTCGAGCCCGATCGACGCAGGGCGATCGCACGCGCAATCGAGGCGGCGCGCGAGGGCGACGTCGTCCTCGTCGCAGGACGCGGCGCCGAGCCGGCGCAGGAGGTGGCGGGGCGGAAGCTGCCCTTCGACGACCGCGACGTCGCGCGCGAGGCACTGCGGCGGATCCAGGCGGCGGCGTGATCCCGCTCGCGCTCGCCGACCTGCCGCCGGGGCGGCTCGAGACCGCGCCCGGCGCGGAGCGGATCACCGGCGTGAAGATCGACTCGCGCCTCGTCGAGCCGGGCGACCTCTTCGTCGCGGTCGGCCGCGGGGTCGACTTCCTGGACGACGCGCGCGCACGAGGAGCCGCGGCCACGCTCGTCCCCGACGACGCCTTTGCGGCCCTGGCCGCCCTCGGCGCGACCGTTCGGGTCCGGAGCGGCGCCCGCGTCGTCGGCATCACCGGCTCGACGGGCAAGACCGGGACGAAGGACATCCTGGCCGCGCTCTGCCGGCCGAGCGCCCGCACCGTCGCCGCCGAGGCGAGCTTCAACAACGAGCTCGGCGTCCCGCTCACGCTCTGCCGCCTCGACCCCGACACCGAGGTCTGCATCCTCGAGCTCGCGATGCGCGGCTTCGGCCAGATCGCCGAGCTCTGCGCGATCGCGCGGCCCGAGATCGGCGCGATCACCAACATCGGACCTGTCCATCTGGAGCTCGTCGGCGACGTGGACGGCGTGCGGCGGGCGAAGACGGAGATCGTCGAGGCGCTTCCGCCGGGAGGCACCGCCGTCGTGCCGGAGGACTTTCCCGTGGAGCGCGAAGACATCCGCGTCGTGCGTGTCCCGCCACCCGAGGACGCGGTGGTCGAGGACGGCCGGACGCTCTTCGGCGGCGTGAGCTTCGGCTTCACCGCGCGCCACCACGCGGCGAACGCGGCGGTCGCGCTCGCCGTCCTCGACGCGCTCGGCCTGCCGCGGCCCGCGGGCGTCGACGTGCCGTTCTCGCGCTGGCGCGGCGAAGAGCTCCCGCTGCCGGGCGACGGCCTGCTGATCAACGATTGCTACAACGCGAACCCGGTCTCGATGCGCGCCGCGCTCGAGCTGCTCGCCGACCGCGGGTCCGGGCGGCGGCGCGTGGTGATTCTCGGGGACATGGCCGAGCTGGGCCCGGACGCGCCTCGCTACCACCGCGAGGTCGGGGTCGCCGCCGCGGAGCTCGGCGTGGACGTGCTCGTCGCGATAGGCCCGCTCGCCCGCGGCTACCTCGACGGCGGCGTCGAGACCGTGCGCTGGGCGCCGAGCGTCGACGAAGGCATCGCGGCGGTGCGCGAGGTCGTCGAGCCCGGCGACTGCGTGCTCGTCAAGGCCTCGCGCGCGATGGGTCTCGAGGTGATCGTGGACGCACTGGCGGGGGTCACGGCCTGACCCGAGTTCTCATCGCGGCCATCGTCTCGATGGTCATCTCCATCATCGTCGGCCCGAAGTTCATCGAGTTCCTGCGCCGGAACGAGTTCGGGCAGTACATCCGGGAAGAGGGCCCGAAGTGGCACTCGGCGAAGCAGGGCACGCCGGTCATGGGCGGCCTGCTCATGCTCGTGACGGCGACGATCGCCTTCCTCGCGGTGAGCAAGTACAAGGTGCCGGCGCTGACGGTGCTCTTCGTCACGCTCGCGTGCGGCGCGATCGGCTTCCTCGACGACTTCATCAAGCTGACGCACAAGCGCTCGCTCGGCCTGAACGCGCGCTGGAAACTCGTCCTGCTCGCGCTGATCACCGTCGGGGTTGCTTTCGCCGCGCGGCACCAGCACCTGCCGACCTGGGTGCTGATCCCGGTAGTGAACTGGAACCTCCAGCTCTCGTGGGGGTGGTACGTCCTCCTCTTCTTCGTGATCGCGGGCGCCGCCAACGGCGTGAACCTGACCGACGGCCTCGACGGCCTCGCCGCCGGGACGGGGATCATCGCGCTCTTCACGTTCACCGCGATGAACGTGATCAAGTACATCCGCTCGGGGCCGCCCGGCCACCGTGTCGACACGAAGCTCGACCTGGCCATTCTGGGCGCGGCTCTCGTGGGCGGCGCGGTCGGGTTCCTCTGGTACAACGCCTTTCCGGCCGAGGTCTTCATGGGCGACACCGGCGCGATGGCGATCGGCGGCGCGCTCGCCGGCTTCGCGATCATGACGAAGACCGAGTTCCTGCTTCTCCTGATCGGCGGGATCTTCGTGATCGAGGCGCTCTCCGTGATGATCCAGGTCTTCACGTTCAAGTACCTGGGCCGTCGGGTCTTCCTGATGACGCCGATCCACTACCACTTCGAGATGAAGGCGTGGTCGGAGACGAAGATCATGGTGCGCTTCTGGATCCTCACCGGGATCCTGTGCGCGACGGCGTTTGCGCTGTACTACCGCTACTACTTCCGCTTCTGACGCGGCTGAACAAGACACGGACGCCGGGAGCGATCGGCGCGAAATCGGCGCTCGGCGCCGTTCGCGCGCCGGCTACCGTGCACCTTCCCCGTGGGTGGGTGGGGGCTAGGGATGGGACCGACCCGGCGACGGCGCCGTGACGGACGTCGAGCAGGCAGGCATGCCGGAGCGGGTGCTCGTCGTCGGGCTGGCGCGTTCGGGCACGGCTGCGGCCGACGCTCTCGAGCAGGGCAACGTCCAGGTCGTCCGCGCCGACCGGAAACGGAGCAACGACGCCGACCTCTCGCTCCTCGACGGCGTCGGCCTCCTCGTGAAGAGCCCCGGCGTCCCGGGCAAGAACCCGCTTGTCGTCGAAGCGCGCCGCCGCGCCGTCCCCGTCTGGAGCGAGGTCGAGCTCGGCTACCGGCTCCTCGGCCGCCCGAAGCTCCTCGGCGTCACCGGCACGAACGGCAAGACGACGACCTGCGAGCTCCTCGGCGCGATCTTTCGGGCCGCCGGCCGCGACGTCGTCGTCGCCGGGAACGTCGGCTCGCCGCTCACCGCCGCGCGCTCCGCCGACTGGATCGTCTGCGAGCTCTCGTCGTTTCAGCTCGAGGACGTCCACGAGCTGCGCTGCCGCGTCGCGGTGCTCCTGAACCTCGAGCCCGACCACCTAGACCGGCACGGCACCTTCGAGGCCTACCGCGACGCGAAGCTCCGCATCTTCGAGCGGGCGGACGCAGCCGTCGTCCCGCGCGGGCTCGGCCTGCCCGGCGTCGAGTTCGCCGCCGACGACCCGCTCCCCGCCGAGCCGCGCATCCCGGGCGTGCACAACCGCGAGAACGCCGCCGCGGCGACCGCGGCCGCGCGCGCGGCGGGGATCGAGGACGCCGCGATCGCCGAGGGCCTTCGCACCTTCCCCGGCGTGGCGCACCGGCTCGAGCTCGTCCGCGAGCTCCGCGGGGTCCGCTACGTCAACGACTCGAAGGCCACGAACACCGCCGCTGCCCGCCGTGGCGTGGCCGCCTACGACGCACCGCTTCGCCTCATCCTGGGCGGGTCGCTCAAAGGTGAGGGCTTCGGGCCGTTCGCCAGTGAGCTCCGCCCGCGCGTCCGCCGCGCGTACCTGATCGGCGAGGCCACGGACGAGCTCGCCTGCGCGCTCGAGGCCGCCGGCGTCCCGTACGAGCGGAGCGGCGACCTGGCCACGGCCGTTCGGGCCGCGTCCGCCGCGGCCGAGCCGGGCGAGGTCGTGCTCCTGTCACCGGCCTGCGCGAGCTACGACCAGTTCGAGAACTTCGAGCGGCGGGGCGAGGAGTTCCGCCGTCTCGTGCAGAACCTGTCCTGAATGCGGAAAGGGGAGTTGGAGTCGCGCCTCGTGGTGCTGGTCACGCTTGGGCTGACCGCGTTCGGACTGGTCATGGTCTACAGCGCCACGTCCGCCGCGGCCGCGCTCGGCGGAGCCGACCCGAGCTCGTACCTGAAGCGCCAGGCGGTCTACGCCCTGCTGGGCGTGGCCCTGTTGATCGGCGCGTCGCGCTTCGACTACCGGAGGCTGAAGGCGATTGCGCCCGGACTCGTCCTCTCCAGCCTCGTCCTCTGTGCGCTCGTCCTCGTCGTCGGCACACGCGTGAACGGCGCGCGCCGCTGGCTCTCGCTCGGCCCGGCCGCGTTCCAGCCGTCCGAGCTCGCGAAGCTCGCGCTCGCCGTCTGGGCCGCCGCCTATCTCGCGCGCCGCCGCGCGCCGCAGACCATGCGCGAGCTCCTGCGCCCGATCGGCCTGCTCACCGGCCTCTTCGGCGCGCTGATCCTGCTCGAGCCCGACCTCGGCACGGCGATCGCGATCGTCGTCATGCTGACCGCTGTCCTCCTCGTCGCGGGCACGCCGCCGCGGATCCTGGGCGCCGGCGTCGCGCTCGCCTGTACGCTCGGGATCGCGGCGATCTGGCTCGAGCCCTACCGCCGCGCGCGAATCTTCAGCTTCCTCCACCCGTGGCACGACGCGCAGGGCGCGGGTTTCCAGACCGTCCAAGCCCTGATCGGACTCGGCTCCGGTGGAGTCTTCGGCGACGGCCTCGGCCAGGGCATCCAGAAGGTGAACTACCTCCCGGAGGCCCACACGGACATGATCTTCGCGGTCATCGGCGAGGAGCTCGGACTGATCGGGACGGCGGCGCTCGTCCTCGGGTACGCGCTCTTCGCCTATGCCGGCCTGCGGATCGCGCTCGTCTCGCGCGACCCGTTCGGGAAGCGCCTCGCATCCGGGATCGTCGCGCTCGTCTGCGGCCAGGCGGTCATCAACCTCGCCGCCGTCCTCGGGCTCGCGCCGTTGACCGGGATCCCGCTGCCGTTCGTCTCTTACGGCGGTTCCAGCCTCGTCGTCCAGCTCGCGTCCGTGGGCGTGCTCCTTAACATCGCCGGTGGCCATGCGGGAGCGAGGAGAGCTGCGGTGCCTGATCGCCGCCGGCGGGACGGCGGGACACGTCCTGCCCGCGCTCGCCGTGGCGGAGGAGCTGCGCGCCCGCGGCGCGAGCGTGACGTTCGCCGGGTCGCCGGATCGCGTCGAGGCGCGGCTCGTTCCTGAGGCCGGCTACGAGCTCGACACGTTCAGGATCTCGGGCCTGCCGCGGCGGCCGAGCCCGGCGCTCGCGGCCGCGCTCCTCCGCGCCGGCGCAGCGCCGGTCGAGTGCATCCGGATCCTCCGCACGCGGCGGCCGCACGCCGTCCTCGGCGCGGGCGGGTTCGTCGCCGGGCCGATGGTGCTCGCCGCCTGGATGCAGCGCGTGCCCGCCGCGCTGACCGAGGCCGACGCGCGCCTCGGGCTCGCGAACCGGCTCGCGGCGCCGTTCGCGCGGCGCGTCTTCCTCGCCTACGACATTCCCGGGAGACGTGGCCGAAAGTACCGCGTCGTGGGCCGGCCGATCCCGGCGCGCTCGCGGCCTGTGCCGCGCGCGGAGGCGCGGGCGCGGTTCGGCCTTCCGCCGGACGGCCGGGTGCTCGGCGTCTTCGGCGCGCTCGCCGGCGCGCACGCGCTCAACGAGGCGGCGGTCGCGGCCTTCGGCGCCGACGGTCTGGCCGTGCTGCACCTCGCGGGCGAGCGGGACGTCGAGGCCCTGCGCCCGCGCATCTCGCGGCCGGACTACGTCCTCCTTCCCTCGACGGACCAGTTCGGCGCGGCCCTGTCCGCTGTGGATCTCGCCCTCTCCCGTGCGGGCGGGACGGTCTGGGAGCTGGCCGCTGTCGGTGTCCCCGCCGTTCTCGTCCCGTACCCCCACGCCACCGGTGACCACCAGTGGCTGAACGCCCAGCACTTCGTCCAGGCCGGGGGAGCGGTGGCCGTCCGGGATGCGTCCGACGCGGCGGCGCTCGTCCGGGAGCTGCTCGCCGATCCGGAGCGGCTCGCGGCAATGCGCGAGGCGATGCTGGCAGCCGCCCGGCCGGATGCAGCCGAGCGGATCGCGGAGGAGCTGATCGAGCTTGCAGCCGCTCGCCGGTAGGCGCATCTGGCTGGTCGGGATCGGCGGCGCCGGTCTCTCCGCGTACGGGGTCCTCGCGCGCGCGTGGGGGGCGGAGGTCGGCGGTTGGGATCGGAACGAGACGCCGTACCTGGCGCCGGTACGCGCCGCCCGGATCGAGGTCGTCGTCTCCCCGGAGCCCGAGCTTCGCGACGGGTGGGAGATCGTCGTCTCGAGCGCGTACCCGACCGTCGCCGGCCGCAGCCGCGCCGAGTTCCTCGCCGAGCTCGTCTCGCTTCGCCCCTCGATCGTCGTCGGCGGGACGCACGGCAAGTCGACGACTGCCGCGCTGATCGCGTTCGCCCTCCGCGAGCTCGGCCGCGACCCGGCGTTCGTGATCGGCGCCGAGGTGCCGCAGCTCCGCGGCAACGCGGGCACCGGCGAGGGCCGGCTCGTCGTCGAGGGCGACGAGTCCGACCGGACGATCGAGCTCCTCCGCCCGGAGATCGGCGTCGTGACGAACGTCGAGCTCGACCACCATGTCACGTTCGCCTCCGAGGCCGACCTCGAGGAGCTGTTCGCGCGCTGGCTCGGGGAGGTGCCGAACCCGGTGCGCGGCTGGGAGCTCGAGCCGCTCCCGCCGGACGCGCTGCCGCACCTGCCCGGCGAGCACAACCGCCGGAACGGCGCGGCGGCGCTCGCGGCGCTCGAGCTCGCGGGCGAAGGGCGGGCGGCGGCGCTCGACGCGCTGCGCGAGTTCCGCGGCGCGGGCCGGCGCTTCGAGCTCGCCGGCGAGGCGCGCGGCGTGAGCGTCTACGACGACTACGCGCACCACCCGACGGAGCTCGCGGCGACGATCGCCGCCGCCCGCGAGCGGGGCGAGCGCGTGCACGTCCTCTTCCAGCCGCACCTGCCGTCGCGGACGCGCCACCTGGCACGTGAGCTGGGCGCCGCGCTCACCGAGGCGGACTCGGCGTGCGTGACGGAGATCTACGCGGCCCGCGAGGAGCTCCCGCCAGGCCTGTCCGGAAAAGTCGTGGTCGACGCGGCGGCGGAGGTCCGTCCGGGGATGCCGGTCGGATGGGCGCCCGACGCCGCGGACGGGGCGAGCATCGTCGCCGCGTGGGCGGAGGCCGGCGACATCGTGCTCGTCGTCGGCGCGGGGGACATCGATCGAGCGGTGCCGCTCGTGCTCGAGGCCGTTCGGTGAGGATCGAGGAGAACGTCCCGCTCGCGCGCTTCACGACCCTCGGCACCGGCGGCCCCGCGCGCGCCCTTGCCCGGCCCGAGTCGCTCGACGAGCTTCGCGACGCGCTCGCCTGGGCGCGCGAGCAGGGCCTGCGCGTCGCCACGATCGGGCTGGGCTCGAACCTCCTCGCCGCCGACGACGGTGTGGACGCGCTCGTCCTCCGGCTCGCCGGCGAGCTCGCGACCGCGGAGGTCGACGGCGACCTCCTCGTCGCGGGCGGCGGCGTGCCGAACGCCGTCTGCCTGCACCGCGCGCGTGCCGCGGGCCTGGGCGGGTTCGAGTTCGCCTGCGCGATCCCGGGCACCGTCGGCGGCGGCGTGTGGATGAACGCGGGCGCCTACGGCGGCGACTTCGCGCAGATCCTCGTCCGCGCCCTCGTCGTCGACGCGGACGGCGCCGCGTGGAGGACACCGGAGGAGCTCGGCCTGCGCTACCGGCACTCGGAGCTCCGGCACGGCCAAGTCGTCGCCCGCGCGGAGCTCCGGCTCGTGCCGCGGCCCGCGGAGGAGATCAAGACGACGATCGCGGAGCTGCAGGCGCAGCGGAAGGCCGCCCAGCCGACGAACAAGCGCACCTTCGGGAGCGTCTTCGAGAACCCCGAGCACGAGCTCTCGGCCGGCCGGATGCTGGAGGCCTGCGGCCTCAAGGGCCACCGGATCGGCGGCGCGCAGATCTCGCCGCGCCACGCGAACTTCATCGAGAACGCGGGCGGCGCGCGCTCGGCCGACGCGCTGGCGCTGATGCGGGAGGCGCGGCGGCGCGCGCTGGAGCAGTTCGGCGTGGAGCTCCGGCACGAGGTCGAGCTCCTGGGCGACCTGGCGTTGTAGGAGCGCGGACCGCCTTGGCGAAGTGGGGCGGCGTGGCGGTCGTCCCCTTTCCGCAGCGTCGGCGGCTGGGCGCGCCTGACCTCGCGCGGCTGGCGGCGCTCGTTCCGACCCGCCGCGCGCTCCTCGTCGCGGGCGCCGCGCTCGGCGCGGCGGGCGTCCTCTACCTCGTCGCGCGCGAGACACCGATCTTCGCCGTCCGGTCGATCGAGATCCGCGGCGTCCGCGGAGCCGCGGCGGCGCACGTCCGCGCGGCGCTCCGGCCGCTCGAAGGGAAGAGCCTGCTCGCCCTGCACGGCTCGGACGTCGAGGACCGGCTCGCCGCGGTGCCCGACGTGCAGCGCGCGACCTACGACCGTGCCTTTCCGAACACGCTGCGCGTCGTCGTCGTGCCGGAGCGCCCGGTTGCCGTCATCCGGCAGGGCGCCTCTGCCTGGCTCGTCTCCGCGCGCGGGCGCGTGCTGCGTGCGCTCGCGCGCGGCACCGCGCGAGCGCTCCCGCGGATCTGGCTGTCTCGAGCCGCCGACGTGCAGGTCGGCGCGGCCGTTGCACCGGACGAGGGCGGGCAGGCCGCGGCGGCGCTCGCGATCGCGCGGCGCGTCGGGTTCCGTGCGCGGGTCCGCGACGTCTCGACGACCGGCGGCTCGCTCGTGTTCGCGCTCCGCTCGGGACTCCAGCTCCGGCTCGGCGACGAGCGTGACCTGGCGCTCAAGCTCGCGGTCGCGGGGCGGATCCTGCCGCTCGTCCGCGGAGCGACCTACCTCGACGTGAGCCTTCCCGCTCGACCTGTCGCAGGCTCGGCCAACACTCAACCCACAGGTCGAGGTTGAGGGTTCGCCGACGCATTCTCGTTGACAGAGCCGACGATGGGGCGTACCCTCAGGGTCGCTCCGCCGCATCGTGCGTCGGACGCTCCACCAAAGGTTTACGCTGAGGCAGGTCGAGAGTGAGAGATCAAACGGGCAACTACCTCGCAGTCATCAAGGTCGTCGGGATCGGCGGCGGCGGCACGAACGCGGTCAATCGGATGGTCGACGCCGGCCTCTCCGGAGTCGAGTTCATCGCCGTGAACACCGACGCCCAGGCGCTGCTCATGTGCGACGCAGACGTCAAGATCCACATCGGTGCGAAGGTCACGAGGGGTCTCGGCGCCGGCGCCGACCCCGCCGTCGGCCAGGCGGCCGCGCACGAGAGCCGTGACGAGCTGAAGGAGGCCCTCAAGGGCGCGGACATGGTCTTCATCACCGCCGGCGAGGGTGGCGGCACCGGGACCGGCGGCGCGCCGATCCTCGCCGAGCTCGCCCGCGAGCTCGAGACGCTCACCGTCGGGGTCGTCACTCGGCCGTTCGCGTTCGAGGGGCGCGTGCGGGCGGAGAACGCCGAGCGCGGCATCGACAGTCTCCGCGACCGCGTCGACACGCTGATCGTGATCGAGAACGACCGGCTCCTCCAGGTGGTCGAGAAGAAGACGTCGATCGTCGAGGCGTTCCGGATGGCGGACGACATCCTCCGCCAGGGCGTGCAGGGGATCACCGACCTGGTCACGGTGCCCGGGCTCGTGAATCTCGACTTCGCCGACGTGCGGACGATCATGCGCGACGCGGGGTCGGCGCTCATGGGCATCGGCGTCGCCTCCGGCGAGAGCCGCGCCGCCGAGGCGGCCCGCACGGCCGTGTCCTCGCCGCTCCTCGAGGCGTCGATCGAGGGCGCGACCGGGATCCTGCTGAACATCACCGGCCCGAAGGACATCGGCCTCTTCGAGGTCAACGAGGCGGCCGAGGTCGTCACCGGCGCCGCCGACCAGAACGCGAACGTCATCTTCGGCGCCGTCATCGACGAGAGCCTCAAGGACGAGGTGCGCGTGACCGTGATCGCGACCGGCTTCGGCGCCCAGCGCCGGCGCCGGCGCCGCGAGCCGGGGGTGCCCGTGGAGGCGCCCGCCGAGCGCGTCGCCGCGGGCGAGCGCTTCGAGGTCTCGGAAGAGGTGCTCGAGGTGCCGTCCTTCCTCCGCGACAACTAACGGGGTCGGCGCGCCGGGTCGGGCGCGCGCCGGGCTCGGGCGGCGTGGAAGCTGCGCGCTTCGGGGCACGATGTTTCTCGCGCCTGCGTCGCGTCAAGAGCGTCTGCCGTGCCCTCAGGGTTGGCTCTCCGAGCCGGCCCGCCTGATGACCCGGTCAGCCGCTCCGGCCCGAACGCCGGAGCGGCGCCGTTTCGGGGGCTGATGAGTAGCATCCCCGCCGAATGCAGACCCTGCAGCGCACGCCCCTCCATGCCCGCCACGTCGAGCTCGGCGCCCGCCTCGTCCCGTTCGCCGGCTGGGAGATGCCGGTGCAGTACGACGGCGTGATCGCCGAGCACCGGGCGGTGCGCACCGACTGCGGCGTCTTCGACGTTTCCCACATGGGCGAGCTCGAGGTCGAGGGCCCACGCGCCGGCGAGCTCCTTCAGGGCCTCCTCTCGAACGACCTCGACCGGATCGACGTCGGCGAGGCGCAGTACACGCTCCTGACGAACGAGCGCGGCGGCATCGTGGACGACCTGATCGTCTACAAGCTCGAGCCGTATCGCTTCCTGCTGATCGTGAACGCCTCGAACACCCAGGCCGACTTCGAGTGGCTGAAGGAACGGGAGCTTCGGGGCTCGGACGTCCGCGACGTCTCGGGCCAGTACGCGCTGCTCGCCGTGCAGGGGCCGCGGTCGATCGAGCAGCTCGGCCTCCCCGACGCAAAGCCGTTCACGTTCGCGGAGGGCGAGCTCGACGGGGTCGGGTGCATGGTCAACCGCACCGGCTACACGGGCGAGCGAGGCGTCGAGCTGCTCGTCGAGGCAGACGACGCGATCGCGCTCTGGGACACGGTGCTCGAGCGGGGAGCCAAGCCGTGCGGCCTCGGCGCGCGCGACACGCTCCGCCTCGAGGTCTGCTACCCGCTGCACGGCAACGACATCACCCCCGACACCGACGCGATCTCGGCCGGCCTGAGCTGGGTCTGCGCGCTCGACAAGGAGTTCACCGGCGTCGAGGAGCTGAGGCGCCTCAAAGAGGAGGGGCCGCGCCGACGGCTCGTCGCGTTCGTCATGGTGGACAAGGCGATTCCACGTGCCGGCATGGCGATCGCCGAGGGCGGCGAGGTCACCTCCGGGTCGCTCTCGCCGATGCTCGACGTCGGGATCGGCATGGGCTACGTCGGGGCGGCCACAGCGGCCCCGGACAGCGAGCTCACGATCGACGTCCGGGGACGCCCCCGCAAGGCGCGGGTCGTGAAGAAGCCGATCTACAAGCGCGACGATTAGGAGGCACGCGTGGCCGCAGCCGAGACCTACCCCGACGACCTCAAGTACCACCGGGAACACGACTGGGCCCGCGTTGAGGGCGACGAGGCGACGATCGGGATCACCTGGTTCGCCCAGGATGCGCTCGGCGAGCTCGTCCACTTCGAGCCCCCGGAGGAGGGCTCGCAGGTGGCGAAGGACTCCTCCTACGGCGAGGTGGAGTCGGTCAAGGCCGTCTCCGAGGTGATCGCGCCGCTCTCGGGCGAGGTCGTCGCCGTGAACCGCAAGGTCGTCGACGAGCCCGAGATCGTAAACGACGACCCGTACGGCGACGGCTGGCTCGTCCGGATTCGCCTCGAGGATCCCGGCGAGGCGGACTCGCTGCTCGACGTGGAGGCCTACAAGCAGGTCCTCGCCGAGCAGTGACGCGTTTCCTCTCGCTCACCGAGGCCGATCGCAAGGAGATGCTCGACACGATCGGCGTCTCGTCGATCGACGACCTCTTCGAGCAGATCCCGGCCGCCGTCCGATTCGACCGTGAGCTGGCCCTTGAGCCGGCACTTTCCGAGCTCGAGCTGGTCACGCACCTCGAAGCGCTTGCCGCCCGCAACGCGCACACGGGCGCCGAGCTTTCGTTCCTCGGTGCGGGGATCTACGATCACTACATCCCGGCCGTCGTCGACGCGATCCTCTCCCGCGGCGAGCTCCTCACGGCCTACACGCCGTACCAGCCCGAGATGAGCCAGGGCGTGCTTCAAGCGATCTTCGAATACCAGACCGCGATCTGCGAGCTCACCGGCATGGACGTCTCGAACGCCTCGGGCTACGACGGCACGACCGTCGCCGCGGACGCCTGCTTCCTCGCGAAGCACGCGACCCGCCGGTCGAAGGTCGTCCTCGCCGAGGCGTTGAACCCGCAGGTGCGGCAGGTCGTGAAGACCTACGCGCCGGGATTCGGCCTCGAGGTGATCGAGGTCCCTCACCGGTCGGGCGTCACGGATCCGGACGAGTTCCGGGACGCCTGTGCGGACGCAGCGTGCGCCATCTTCCAGCAACCGAACTTCCTCGGCTGCCTCGAACCGGCCCCGGACCTCGCTGCGGCGGCGAACGAAGCGGACGCGCTAGCCGTGGCGCACGTCGATCCGGTGTCGCTCGGCGTGCTGGAGGCGCCGGGAGCCTACGGGTGCGCGCTCGCGATCGGCGAGGGCCAAGGTGCAGGCAACTACCAGTCCTACGGCGGCCCGCACTACGGCTTCCTCGCCGCCCGCTCCGAGTACATCCGCCGGATGCCGGGCCGGATCGTCGGCGAGACGATAGACGCCGCGGGCAGGCGCGGCTATGTCCTCACCCTCCAGACGCGCGAGCAGCACATCCGGCGCGAGAAGGCGACGTCGAACATCACCACCAACCAGACCCTGCTGGCGCTCGCGGGGCTGGTGCACCTCTCGTGGCTCGGGCCTGAAGGACTCCGCGAGCTGGGGGAGACCTGCCTCGCGCTCGGACGCTACGCGAAGGAGCGGCTCCAGAGCGCGGGCTTCGAGCCGGCGTTCCCAGATCGGACAACATTCAAGGAGTTTGCCGTACGGGTCGGACGGCCGGCCGGCGAAGTCGTCACGGAAGCGCGCCGAAAGGGTGTCCATCCTGGGTATGCGCTCGGGCGGGACTACGAAGGGCTCGACGACACCCTGCTCGCGTGCGTGACCGAGAAACGGTCACCGGCGGACGTCGACCGGCTCGTCGACGTGCTGCAGGAGGTGGCGGCGTGACCCTCGCAGGAACCTCCGACCCCGAGCCCACCGACGACGCCGAGCGCAGCGCATGGAGCTGATCTTCGAGAAGAGCCGGAGCGGCCGCCGCGCGTCCACCTTCCCGCGCTACGACTTGCCGCCCGGCGAGGTGCCGGACGAGCTGCGGCGTGAGCGTCCGCCGCGGCTGCCCGAGCTCGCCGAGCCGGAGGTCATGCGCCACTTCACCGAGCTCTCGACGCGCACGTTCGGCATCGACACCGGCTTCTATCCGCTCGGCTCCTGCACGATGAAGCACAACCCGCGCGTGAACGAGCGGGTCGTCGCGCTCCCCGGCTTTCGCGACCTCCACCCGCTCCAGGACGAGGACGGGATCCAGGGCGCGCTCGAGCTGGAGTGGCGGCTCCAGGAGATCCTCGCCGAGGTGACCGGCCTCGACGCCGTCTCGCTCCAGCCCGCGGCGGGCTCGCAGGGCGAGGTGACGGGACTGATGCTGATGCGTGCCTATTTCGCGGACCGCGGCGAGACCGAGCGCTCCGAGATCGTCATCCCGGACAGCGCGCACGGCACGAACCCGGCGAGCGTCGCGATGGCGGGGTACACGCTCGTCGGCGTCAGCACCGACAAGCGCGGGAACATCGACCTCGACGACCTCCGCGGCAAGGTCGGCGAGCGCACGGCCGGCCTGATGCTGACGAACCCTTCGACGCTCGGCCTCTTCGACGAGTCGATCGACGAGATCCAGCGCATCTTCCACCGTGCGGGCGCGCTCATGTACTACGACGGCGCGAACCTCAACGCCGTCTGCGGCATCTCGCGACCCGGCGACATGGGCTTCGACATCGTCCACATCAACCTGCACAAGACGTTCTCGCAGCCGCACGGCGGCGGCGGCCCGGGCGGCGGGCCGATCGCAGTCCGCAAGTCGCTCGAGCCGTTCCTCCCCGTCCCGGCGGTGGTCCGCGAAGACGCGGAAGAGGCAGCGCGGTTCCGCCTCGACTACGACCGCCCGAAGTCGATCGGAAAGGTTCGCGCCTTCACCGGTCCCTTCGGTGTGTTCGTCCGCTCGTACGCCTTCATCCGCGCGTACGGGCCCGCGCTGAAGGAGATGTCCGAGGTCGCCGTGCTGAACGCGAACTACGTCCTCGCGCGCCTGAAGGACGCCTACGAGCTCCCGTTCGACCGCCTGTGCATGCACGAGTTCGTCCTCTCCGCGCGCAACCTGAAGCGCGCGCACGGGATCACCGCACTCGACGTCGCGAAGCGGCTGATGGACTACGGGTTCCACCCGCCGACGATCTACTTCCCGCTGATCGTGCCGGAGGCGCTGATGGTCGAGCCGACGGAGACGGAGACGAAGGAGACGCTCGACGCGTTCTGCGACGCGATGCTCTCGATCGCGCGCGAGGCGGAGGAGGAGCCGGAGCTCCTGTGCGAGGCGCCGCACCACCGGCCGGTCGGACGGCTCGACGAGGTGAAGGCGGCGAAGCGGGCGATCGTCCGGTACGGCTTCGAGGACCATCCCGACCTGAGCGCCGAGCCGGCCGAGGCCGAGCCGCGCCAGCTCGAGGCGCAGAAGGGCGCCTGAGGCGTCGCTTGCGACGCCGCCATCAGGACGTGCGGGTTTCCCGCACGTCCGTCTGAACCGAACGGTCGACACGTTGGAGTCAGTCTCGAACCGCTTCTGAGGTGCCGTCGCGCGGCGCCGTAACGAACACGCGTTTTGCGAGACTGAAGCGAGGAATCGAAAGAAAGGACGTACGTGCCTGCAAAGGTGAGAAAGACGGAGGCGGAGTGGCGGCGCGACCTGACGCCGGAGCAGTTCCACGTCCTCCGGGAGAAGGGAACCGAGCGGCCGTTCAGCGGCGAGTACGACCACGTGTTCGAGCCGGGCGTCTACCGATGCGCGGGCTGCGGCGCCGAGCTCTTCCGCTCGGAGGCAAAGTACGACTCCGGCTGCGGCTGGCCGGCCTTCTACGAGCCGGCGAGCGGGGACGCGATCGAGTCCGAGGAGGACAGGAGCTTCTTCATGCGCCGCACCGAGGTGCTGTGCGCCTCGTGCGAGGGCCATCTCGGACACGTCTTCCCGGACGGGCCGCACCCGACGGGGCTGCGCTACTGCATCAACTCGGCGGCGCTCGAGCTGGAGGAGGAGTGATGGAGCGGAAGGCGACGTTCGGCGCGGGCTGCTTCTGGGGCGTGGAGGCTGCGTTCCGGCAGCTCGAGGGCGTGACGAGGACGGAGGTCGGCTACGAGGGCGGCATGCTCGAGCGGCCTACCTACGAAGACGTCTGCTCGCACACGACCGGCCACGCCGAGGTGGTCGAGGTCACCTACGACCCGGAGCGGATCTCGTACGACGAGCTCCTCGACGTCTTCTGGCACAAGCACGACCCGACGCAGCTCAACCGCCAGGGCTGGGACATCGGCGACCAGTACCGCTCGGTCGTCTTCGTCCACGACGAGGAGCAGCGTGCAGCCGCGGTGGCCTCGAAGGAGCGCGAGCAGGCCAACTGGAGGCGGCCGATCGTGACCGTGATCGAGCCTGCGCAGACGTTCTGGCCGGCCGAGGACTACCACCAGCAGTACCTGGAGAAGCGCGGCCGCGCCACCTGTACGCCGGCGCTCCGCGAGTCGGTCGCGTAGCCGCCCGCAGTGGCGTTACCGCTGCGGGTCGGGATCCAGCTCCCGGAGGTGGAGCGCGAGGTGCGCTGGCCGGAGGTCGTCGCCATCGCGCGCGCCGCCGAGGAGGGCGGCTTCGATTCGATCTGGCTCGGCGACCACCTGCTCTACCGCGGCGACGGAGCGGGTGAAACTCGGGCCGCTCGTCGCCTGCACGGCGTTCCACCCGCCGGGAATCTTGGCGCGGATGGCGGCCTCGGTGGACGAGGTGAGCGGCGGCCGCCTCGTCCTCGGGCTCGGCGCGGGCTGGAACGAAACGGAGTTCCGCGCCTTCGGCATCCCGTTCGACCGCCGTGTCGCGCGCTTCGAGGAGGCGTTCGAGATCGTGCGACGGCTCGTGACGGGAGAGCGGGTCACGTTCCACGGGCGGTTCCACGAGGTCGGGGATGCGGTGCTGCTCCCGCCGCCCGCGCGCCGGATCCCGCTGATGATCGGCGCGAACGCTCCGCGGCTGCTCTCGATCGCGCTCCCGCACGTGGAGTCGTGGAACACCTGGCACACGCACTACGGCAATACGCCGGACGGCTTCTCGCGCCACAACGCGCAGGTGAGCGAGGCGGCGGAGCGCGCGGGGCGCGACCCTGCGACCCTAGAGCGGAGCGCGTGCGTCCTCGTCTCGGCGAGCGGAAGCGACGAGCGGCCCGAGACGTCGCCGCCGGTCGAGGAGGAGCGGCTCACCGATCACCTGCGGGAGCTCGAGGAGGCGGGCGCGGACGAGGCGATCCTCGTCGCCTCCCCGATCACGGAGGCTTCGGTCCGCGACCTCGCAGCCGCGCTTCCGAGCTGACGAACGCGGCCCAGGAGCCGTGCTCGGAGACGTCGACTCCGCGCGCCACGAGCTCCGCATCGCCCAGGAACGCCTCGGCGCGGCGGCTGTCCTCGAGCTCGTCCGGCGCGCGGTTCCAGCCCGGCGGCTCGACGTGCGCCAGCCGCTCGAGCAGCTCCTCGGAACACTCGTAGAGCTCGCACTCGATCGCAGCGCCCTCGGCGGCCGACACGAGCGCCGGCCAGAGGCCGTCGACGAAGAAGAGGCGGTAGTGCGGTGCCGTCCGCGTCCGCTCGACGAAGCGCGCGCCGGGGAGGTTGCCGTGGCCGGGCTGCGAGCTCGTGAACGTGCCGTAGAAGGCGAAGAGCGTCACGCGCGCGAGGCGGCGAGCTGTCCGCACGCGGCCTCGATGTCCCGGCCGCGGGTCAGGCGGACGGTCGCGCGCAGACCCTGTTCCTCCAAGCCGCGCCGAAAAGCAGCGATCGCCTTCCGCGACGACCCCTCGAACCGGCCCGTCGGGTTGTACGGGATCAGGTTCACCTTGAAGAAGCGCGGGTTCAGGAGCCTCGCCAGCTCCTGCGCCTGCTCGTAGCGGTCGTTCACGCCCGCGAGCATCACGTACTCGACGAAGACCTTGCGCCGGCGCAGCGCGAAGTACTTCGTGCACTGGTGGACGAGCTCGGCGAGCGGGAAGCGCTCGTTCACCGGCATCAGCTCGCTCCGCAGCTCGTCGGTCGGCGCGTGCAGCGAGAGCGCGAGCCGCACCGGCTCCGCGACCTCGTCGACGAAGCGGCGCAGCCCTGGGAGCCAGCCGACGGTCGACACGGTCGTCCGGCGGTGCGTGATGCCGAGCGCCGGCAGCCGGCGCGCGGCCTCGAGCACCTCGTCCAGGTTCAGCATCGGCTCGCCCATGCCCATGAAGACGGCATGGTTCACGTCGTCCCGCCGCCGGAAGTGGAGCGCCTGGTCGAGGATCTCCGACGCGGTGAGGTTGCGATGGAAGCGCATCTGCCCGGTCGCGCAGAACGTGCACGTGAGCGGGCAGCCGGACTGAGAGGAGAGGCAGACCGACCGGCGCCCGTCGCGGTAGCGCATCAGCACAGCCTCCACCGGGTGGCCGTCGTGCGTGCGGAAGAGGGTCTTCACCGTGCCGTCGCGCGATTCGGCCTCGTGGACGACGTCGAGCGTCGAGAACGGCACCTCGTCCGCGAGCGCCCGCCGCAGCCGCGCCGGCACGCTCGTCATCTCGTCGTAGCCCGCCGCCCCGCGCGCGACCCACTCCCACACCTGGCGCGCGCGGAACGCGGGCTCACCCCGAGCGCCGAGGCGCTCGTGCAGGAGGTCGAGGTCCACGCGGGCACCGTAGCGGCGTCCCGCCGCCTTTCGCGCTACACGTCGACTGGAACCGTCGTGACGGCGAAGACGCTATGCAGAGGGGCTACGACTTCGAGGTTGCCGCGGGCGTCGCTCCGAACCTTGCCTGGAGATCTGAGCTGCCCGCCGCCGCGGCGGTTCCAGTAGATCAGCTCGAAGGACGTCCTCTTGGGCAGGTTCGCGAAGTGGTACGTCCGCTCGTCCTTCACCGCCCTGTTGAGGCTCGCCCCGGCGGTGTCGAGTCCGATGAGAGTCAGACCGTCCCCGGAAGGTGCCGAGAAGGCGGCCGCGATCTCGCTTCCGGCGTCGTGAGCGAGCTCGCGGACGTTCCAGCCCGGCTTGACCGTCTGCGTGAAGAGACGCGTGAGGTGGTATGCAGGACGGAGCTGCCACTCGCCGCCCTTCTTCGGCTTGCCCAGCAGGCCGTATTCCTGTGGTGGGTGCTTCGTGTGCAGGTCGTACTTGGCGAAGTGCGCGTCCCACTTCACCAGGCCCTGGTAGCCGAGGTTCGCCGCGAGGACGTTGAACCACGCGTGCTGGAACGCGTTGAGGTTGAGGTTGACGATACGCCGTCCGTTGCGATCGATGCCGGGTTCGGGCCTCACGATGTGCTTGCCGACCTTGAAGTCCCCGCGGACGCCGTACTCGGTCACGTACACGGGCTTCGTCGAGTGGAGGGAGTCGCAGATGCCGCGGACCTCTCTCAGGCGCTTCACCAGCTTCGTCCTGAGGCCCGGCCCGAGCTCGTCGTACCTCCAGTAGATGTGAATCGACCACGCGTCGAGGACGTCGTCCATGTGGTGCGCGAGATGGGTGCACCATCGTTGCTGGTTGTCCTGGACGAGATCGCCGCCCATCAGACGGATCTGCCGTGCGACGCCGTGCCTCTTCAGGTGGTGGCGGAGTCTGCGGTAGAGGTCCTCGTACTGCTCGAGGGTGATGTTCGTGCTGTTCGGCTCGTTTCCGACCGTCACCCAGCGGAGCTTCGTCGCGCCGTGGTTCTTGACCAGGTCAGCGAGGACGGCGGCAAAGTCCTTCATGTTCTTGTCGGGATGGTCCTGACCGCCTCCCGTCCAGGTGATGTTGATCGAAGACGCCGCGGACTGCGCCAGGTCCACGGTCTTCTTGAACGAGTGCATGAGATCATCGGAGTTCGGCTCCTGGCCAGGTCGCGCTCTGGGGTCGAAGAAGATCCGGACGAAGCGCGGCGCGAGCCTGTGCACCTTCTGGTCGAGTTCGTCCAGCTGCGCGTCGGTGATGCCCGTCTTGCGCGTGACCTTCGCGAAGACGTTCTGGTTGAGCTGGACGCCGTAGCCCGCGAAGCCCTTCACGCGCACCTTCTTCTTCTCCTGCAGGTTGAACCGGGCCATGCCGACACCGTTCGTAACAGCTCGCGCAATCGTTGTCAATGGAGACTGGCGCGGAGCCACTCCAGTACGTCAGTTGCATTCCTATCGGGCGGGAAGACAGGGTAGAAGACCTTCACGATCCGCCCGTGCTCCGCGACGAGCGCGAGCCGCCTGTAGAGCGTCAGCCCCTCGGCGTCGAAGGTCGGCAGGCCGAGCGCCCGGGCGAGCTCGAGCCGCTCGTCGGAGACGATCGGGAACGGCATCCGGTTCCGCTCCGCGAACTCGATCTGGTCGGCCAGGCTCTGCGCGGAGAGGCCCGCGACGCGCGCGCCGAAGGCCGCCAGTTCGGCCGCGTGGTCGCGGAAGCCGCAGGACTGCGGCGTGCAGCCGCGCGCGCCGGGGATGTCGTCCCAGCCGGAAAGCATCGGCTGCCCCGGCTTGCCCGTCCGCGGGTAGACGTAGAGGACGAGCCGCTCGCGGGCAAGGTCGGCGAGGTTGACCGCACCGCTGGAGGACGGGAGCTCGAGGTCCGGGAGCTCGAGCCCTCGAAGGTGGTCGGCCGCGCCGTCGTCCTCCGGGACGGGCAGCCCTTCGGGCAGGACGTATGGGTCGTGCGTCGCCATCGGCCGCGAGCGTAGCGGGAGGCCGGCTTGCGCCGGCCTCCCGCCGTTCGTTCCGAGATGACCTTCTAGTGCGTCAGGTTGAACGCCGATCGAGCGTGGGGGCTCGATCCGCTGAAGACGACCGGGTCGTTCGCGACGTTGGCGCCGGCAGCCGCCGCCAGTCCGCTCGTGGGAGTCTCGAGCGGCTGGTTGCAGGTCGGCGTGGCAGTCGCGCAATCGGCCCCGCCCGACGGAGCGTACGCCTCGGCGAACACCGGATGCGCCTGGTGGTTGGCGTCGAAGGACGACGACATGTAGTCGCCGACCATCCGGCCCTGCGTCGTGTCCGGCAGCCAGCTCATCGTCATCGGGCCCCGCAGCTGCGTCTGCGCGGTCCATGTCGAACCTCCGTTCGACGACGAGATGTAGCCGACGTTCAGCTGGCAGGTCGCGATCGTGCAGCTGGAGTTCGGGTAGTAGTAGTACCCGATGCCGACCTTGATCGACGCTCCCGACGTCGTGCGGTCTACGGCGACGCCCGGGATGAAGGTGGCCTGCGTCCCGGCCACGCCGCCCGGATCGGTCGGGATCCGCTGGATGGCGGTCCACGTCGAGCCGTTCGTCGAGGTCGTGTAGACGAGGTCGTTCCTCGCACAGCCGGACCTGAAGCGGCAGTCCTCCCAGACGAGGAAGATCTTCCCGTCGCCTGAGATCTCCGCCGACGGAAGCGGGCCGCTCCGGATGTTCCCCGGATCGTCCGCCGCGGTGATCGACGAGATCGTGAACGCGTTGCCGAACCTCGCGCCTCCGTTCGTCGAGATCGTGTAGCCGATCGCGGTCTCGGACGCATTGTCGAGCGGGACGACGACGTTCCCGTTCGGGAGCGTCAGCGGCTGGGCGCCGATGACGCCGACGTTCGGCACCTTGCTCGCCGTCCACGTGAGGCCGCCGTCACGCGAGTAGGAGATCTTCAGCGCGTTGCCGTGGCCGAAGTCGTCCCACGTCGTGTAGCACGAGCCGTAGAACCCGCTCGTGGGCGTGTTGTCGCACACCGTCCAGTTCTTGTCGAAGTTCTGGCCGGCCGCGGCGACCGCGATGTTCACCGGGTTGTTCCACGTCGCGCCGCCGTTCGTCGAGCGGCTCAGGGTGACGGCGGCGCCGTTCAGGCTCGCGTCGAGCGCCAGCCCCGAGACCATCCAGACGTTGTGTCGTGCGTCGAACGCGACGGACGGGTCACTGACACGGGCCCACGGACCCGCCGGTGTCGAGTTCACTGTGAGGCCCGGCAGCTGCTGGGCCGTCCAGCTCGTCCCGTTGTTCGTCGAGACCGAGACCCCGATATCGGAAGCTCCACCGTCGGTGAAGCGTCCCCACTGCGCCGCAGCGACGATCGTGCTGCCGGACGAATACGTGTCCGGCTCCACGATCGTGGCGTGTTGGCTCGAGGCGTTCGTGAACGGATCCGTGGCGATGGTGAGCACGGTCACGTTCGCCGAGGCGACGAGCGAGAGTGTGAGCGCTGCGGCGGCCGCAAGCCCGAGCGCAAGCGAAAAACGCCTCTTCCGAGACGTGTGAGCCATCCTCATTGGCTCCTCCTTAGGTTGACGGCCTCTCAGGTGTACTACTTTTGCCTTCCGCAGGTCAATAGCCCGTTCGTCACTCGGACGCTGCCCGATCGGCCAAGCGTCCGCAGCGAGCATCGGTACGGTACGGATCCGGTAGCCGATGATCGATCTTCGTTCCGACACCGCCACGCGGCCGACGCAGGCGATGCGAGAGGCGATCGCGCGCGCGGTCGTCGGCGACGAGCAGAAGCGCGAGGACCCGACCGTGAACGAGCTCGAGCGCCGCGGCGCAGAGCTCCTCGGGCACGAGGCGGCCGTCTACCTGCCGACGGCGACGATGGCGAACCAGATCGCGCTCCGCATCCTCGCCGAGCCGGGCGACGAGCTGCTCGCCGAGGAGAACTCGCACGTCCTCCTCTCCGAGCTCGGCGGTCCGGCGGTGCACTCGGGCCTCGTCACGCGCGGCCTGCGCGGCGTCGCGGGCCGCTTCGCGCCCGAGCAGGTGCGCGCCGCCTACCGCGACCGGACGAGCATGCACGTCTCGCCGACGCGGCTCGTCGTCGTCGAGAACACGCACAACTCGTCCGGCGGCCGGATCTGGCCGCTCGACGAGATCGAGGCGATGGTCGCCACGTGCCGCGAGCTGGACATGCGCATCCATCTCGACGGCGCGCGGCTCATGAACGCGGCCGTTGCGAGCGCGACCCCGGCGGCCGAGATCGGCCGGCGCTTCGACACCGTCACGCTTTGCCTCTCGAAGGCGCTCGGCTGCCCGCTCGGAGCGCTGCTCGCCGGGTCGGAGGAGCTGATGCTGAAGGCGCGCCGCGGCAAGCACCTCTTCGGCGGCGCGATGCGGCAGGCCGGGATCGTCGCCGCGGCCGGGCTCTACGCGCTCGACCACCACGTCGAGCGGATCGCCGAGGACCACGCGCGGGCGCGCCGGCTCTCGGAGAGCCTCGCGGCGGCGGGCCTTCCGGTCGACCTGGAGCAGGTGGAGACGAACTTCGTCCAGCTCGACGTGGGGCCGCTCGGCATCCCGCGCAACGAGGCGCTCGACCGGCTGCGCGACGACGCCGGCGTCCTGCTCTCGACGACGGTGCACCCGACGGTCGTCCGCGCCGTGACCCACCTCGACGTGTCCGACGCCGACATCGACGAGGCGGGCGAGGCGATCCCGCGCGCCCTCGGAGTTCTTGCCCGAGCCTGATCTGGCGCGCATCGTCGCTCGGGCGCAAGCGAAGCAGCGGGCGCCGAGCGTCGGCGCGGCCGTCTTCCGCGGGCGCGAGCCGCTCTGGAGCGGCGCGGTTGGCTGGGCCGACGTGGAGGCTCGGCGGGAGGCGACGCCGGAGACGCGCTACCCGATTGCGTCGATCACGAAGTCGTTCGTCGCGGTCGCGGTGCTGCAGCTCCGCGACGCGGGCTCGCTCGCGCTCGACGATCCGTTGCGTCAGCATCTCCCGGAGGCGCCGGCGGGTCCCACGATCGCGACGCTTCTGTCGCATGCGTCGGGGATCCAGCGCGAGGTTCCCGGGAGCCGCTGGGATACGCTCGAGTTCCCGAGCCTCGAGGAGATCTTGGGCTCGCTCGGCGAGGTCGAGCTCGTGCTCGAGAGCGGCGAGTGGCACTACTCGAACCTGGGCTTCGTGCTCCTCGGCGAGGTTGTGGCGCGCCTGGCGGGGATGCCGGTCGAGCGCTACGTCGACGAGCGCATCCTCGGTCCGCTCGGCCTGGAGGAGACGACGTGGGGGTTGTCGGAGCCGGCCGCCCGCGGTTACCTCACGCACCCCTTTGCCGAGTCGGTGCTGGACGAGCCGACGCAGACGAGCCGGCCGGGGTTCGCTGCTGCGGGCGGCCTCTGGAGCACGACCGGCGACCTCGCGCGCTGGGGCGCTTTCCTGCACGAGCCCGACCCCGAGGTGCTGGCCGCCGAGACGCTCGCGGAGATGCGGCGGCTCCGCGTCATGGCCGAGCCGCAGCGCTGGACGCGCGGCTGGGGGCTCGGCCTGATCCTGAACCGGATCGGCGACCGCGTTTTCGTCGGGCACGAGGGCGGCGCGATGGGCGCCGTGTCGACGCTCATGGTCGAGCAGGAGAGCGGCGTCGGCGCGGTCGTCCTCGCGAACACGACCGCCGGGTTCGACCCGATCACCGTCGCCGCGGAGCTCGCCGGAGCCGTGCTCGACGCCGAGGAGGAGGTCGAGCCCTGGCGCCCGGCGGAGCCCGCGCCGCCCGACCTGGCCGGCGTGCTCGGGCGGTGGTGGTCGGAGGGGTACGAGTTCGTGTTCTCCTGGCGCGACGGGCACCTGGAGGCGCGCGGCGCGGCCGCGCCGGAGTGGCGCCGGCCGGCGGTCTTCGAGCGAGTGGAGGGCGACCGCTTCCGTACCGTCTCCGGGCGTGAGCGCGGCGAGTGGCTTGAGATCGTCCGGGACGGCGACGGCACGCCGACGAAGCTCTACTGGGCCACGTACGCGCTCACGCGCGACCCCCGGCCTTTCGGAGCTCCCTAGGCCTGGGCGTTCGGCACGTTGTGCGGCGTGACGCTCCCGTCGTAGACGCCGACGAAGACGAAGCTCAGCGGACCAAAGCCGAAGATGTAGAACGGCTGCTCGTTGCCAGGCGCGAGGGGCCACTGGAGCGTGACCGCCCGGTAGGCCGACGTGAAGCCGTGCTCCTTCAGGAGCTTGTCCGCCTCGACGATGTCCATCTTGATCGGCCAGGGGATCGGCACGTCGCCGAGCCACGGCTGCCCTATGTACTGGATCGGGCCGAACTCGCCCCAGACCGTGGTGAAGATGAGCGCCGTTCCGCCGCTCGCCGTGCGGAAGACGAAGCGCCAGCTCGTGACGTCCCTCGGGTTCGTCGTCGGACCGGCGGGCGGGAGGCCGTCGCCCTCGAGGAGCTTCGCGCCGGGATACTCCTCCTGCACCAGTCGCACCGCGATGTTGGCCAGGCCCAGGAACGAGAGGGTTGTGCTCTCGCCTGCGTCGGTCGCGGTCTGCGCCGTCGTCTCGGTGGCCATGTCGGCTCCTTCCTGTCGCAGTCGCCTACGATTGTGAGCATACGAGAGGCCAGAGGTCAAGCGACTACCGCCAGGGCCGTGCGCGCGGCCGAGCCGGACGCCGGCGGTGCAGCTCCCACTCGACCACCGCGACGAGCGCCCACGCGCCCGCGACCGCGAGCACGATCCACGCTGCACCGAGCCCGGCGTAGCCCGCTCCCGTCGCGACGAGCAGGAGGAAAGCGGCCTCGACCGCGAGGCGGGTGAGGTCGAGCGGGCCTCCGCGCACCGCCCGAACGCTACTCGTACTGGAGCGCCTCCAGCACGTTCAGCCGCGCCGCGCGCCGCGCGGGCAGGATGGCCGCGAGCAGGCCGGCGATGATCGCGGCGATCACGAAGACGACGATCGACACCGTCGGCACCGCGAAGCCGATCCCGTCCTTCTTCAGCGCCTGGGTGACGAGGAAGGCGATGAAGAAGCCGAGGCCGATCCCGAGCGCGGCGCCGATCAGCGCCGTGATGACGCTCTCGTGCCGGATCATCCGCCGCACCTGCCGCCGCGTCATCCCGACGGCCCGCAGCATCCCGAGCTCGCGCGTCCGCTCGAACACGGTCAGGACGAGCGTGTTCACGATCCCGAAGAGCGAGATGATCACCGAGAGCGCGAGCAGCACGTACAGGAGCGCCAGGAGCTGGTTGATGAACTTCGCCTGGTTCGACCGGAACTGGCTCTCGGTCTGGAGCTTCACGTCCGGGAAGTCGACGAGCGCCGCCTTCAGCTTCTTCGTGTTTGCCTCCGTCGCGCCGCCGCGGATGTTCACGAATTGGAAGATGTTCGTCGGCTGCGGGTAGACCCGGTCGAACGTGCTCTGCGGGATGATCACGCTTCCGAAGGCGGGCGGCCCTTTCGGCGCGACGTAGGTTCCCTTCAGGACGAGGTCGAGCTTCGTGCCCGCCGGCGTCTGGAGCGAGAAGCGGTCGCCGATGTCGATGTGCCGGTTCTTCGCGTAGGTCTTCTCGAGGATCGCGCCGTTCGCGCCGAGCCGCGCCGGGGTCGTGTCCGAGCCCTTCGCCCAGTCCATGTGGATCACCTTCGCGACGTCGCCGTTCACGCCGCTCACCTGCACCGTCTTGCCGAACGCCTTGCCGTCGCCGACGCGCTCGCCCGAGACGACGGTCACGCCGGGCACGCGCGCCAGCGCCTTCTCGGACGCGGGCGCGAACGGCGTGAAGCCGTCCGGCGATGTCACGGCGTAGTCGCCGACGAACGTCTTCTCGAGCGTGTCGTGGACCGTGTTCCGGATCCCGGAGGCGAGCACCGCGACCGAGGTGACGAGCGCGATCCCGATCATCAGCGCGGCCGCGGTCGAGGCGGTGCGGCCCGGGTTGCGGATCGAGTTCGCGCGCGCGAGGCTGCCGGCGCTCCCGCCGATCTTCGTCGCCGGCCAGCCGAGCACCGAGGCGAGCGGCGGCACGAGCCACGCCGAGATGAGGGCGACGCCGACGAAGAGGAGGAGCGCGCCCAGGCCCATCGCGAAGAGCCGCTGCGTGACGGAGATCCCGTGCACGAAGAAGCCGTAGAGGAGAAGCGCGATCCCCGCCGCGGCGACGATCGCCTTGAGCGGCGGGCCGAGGAAGGCGAGGCGGCCCGGGGGCAGGTCGGCGCCCTCGCGCACGGCTGCGATCGGCGGCACGCGCGTCGCGCGGCGCGCCGGCCGGAGCGCGGAGAGGAGCGTGATCGCGATTCCGACGATCAGGCTGACCACGACCGTCCGGGTCGCGAAGACGGTCGCGCTCTTCGGCAGGTCGATGCCAATCGACGCCATCAGCTTGTCGAGCCCGACCGCGAGGCCGAAGCCGAGGAAGAGGCCCGCCAGGGCCGCAAGCGTGCCGACGATCAGCGCCTCGCCGAGCACGGAGAGCATCACCTGGCGGCGCGACGCGCCGATCGTCCGCAGCGTCGCCAGCTCGCGCATCCGCTGCGCGACCGTGATCGAGATCGTGTTGAAGATGACGAACGCGCCCACGAAGAGGGCGACGCCACCGAACCCGAGCAGGATCTTCTGGATGATCCCGACGAAGCCGACGTCCTTCGTCTCCTGCTTCACCTGGGCCTCCGCCGTCCGCACCTGGGCCGTTGGCGGCAGCAGCCGCCGGATCTCGTCCGCGAGCTTCGACTCCGGCACGTCCTTCTTCGACGCGACGCGGACGACGTCGAGCTTGCCGACCTTGTTGAACAGCTGCTGCGCCGTCTGCAGGTCGAAGACCGCGATCGTCGCCGCGCCGATCGACGACACGGTGCCGAACTTGACGATCCCCGAGATCGTGAAGACCTTCTCCGGTCCACGCGCGATCACGCGGATCGTGTCGCCGGGCTTGAAGTTGTCCTTGTCCGCCGAGGCCTTGTCGATCGCGACCTCGCTCGAGGTGGTGGGGAACTGCCCTGCGACGAGCACGAGCGGGTTGAACCGCTCCTCGTGCTGCTGGTAGCTGACCGCGATCGCCGGGGCGCCGTGGGTCGAGAACGTCGAGCCGTTCCGGCGGACGAGCTTCGCCGTGTCGGTGATCGAGCCGGCCGCGGCGGCCACGTCCGGGAGCTGCTGCACCCTGTCGAGGACGGAGGAGGGGAAGCCGCCGGTGAGCGCCGCGCCGGAGTTCGAGCTCGAGATCGTGGAGCGCGCCGTGATGACCGCGCTCGTGTTCTTGTAGGACTCCGTGAAGATCGTCGTGAAGCCCTTGTTGATCGTGTCGGTGAGGATGAAGGTGCCGCTGATCATCGCCACGCCGAGCACGATCGCGAGCGCGGTGAGCGCCGAGCGGAGCTTCCGCCCCGCGAGCCCCCTCAGGGCGACCTGGATCACCGGGCGTTGAGCTCGTTCATGACCGCAAGCACGTCGGCCGGATCCGACCGGGGCAGCTCGCGGACGATCAGACCGTCGGCGAGGAAGAGGATCCGGTCGGCGATCGCCGCCGCGCGCGGGTCGTGCGTGACCATCACCGTCGTCTGGCCGAACGTGTCCACCGAGTCGCGCATCAGATGGAGGATCTCCTCGCTCGTCGTGGAGTCGAGGTTTCCGGTCGGCTCGTCGGCGAAGACGACCGTCGGCTGCGAGACGAGCGCGCGCGCGATCGCGACGCGCTGCTGCTGACCGCCCGAGAGCTCGGAGGGCCGGTGGGTGCGCCGGTCGGCGAGGCCGACCTTGCCGATCAGCGTCTCGAGCCACTGCTTGTCCGGCTTGCGGCCGGCGATCGAGAGTGGCAGCGTGATGTTCTCCTCGGCGGTCAGCATCGGGAGCAAGTTGAAGAACTGGAAGACGAAGCCGATGTGCTTGCGGCGCAGGCGCGTCAGGTCGGTGTCGTTCAGCCGGCCGACGGCGGTGCCGTCGACGAAGACCTCGCCGGAGGTCGCGCGGTCGAGGCCGGCGAGGATGTGCATGAGCGTCGACTTGCCGGAGCCGGACGGCCCCATGACGGCGGCGAGCTCGCCGCGCCGCACCTGGAGGGAGACGCCGCGCAGGGCGTCGACGGCGGTGTCGCCCTGGCCGTAACGGCGGGTGAGGTCGGTCGCAGCGACGACGGCGCCGTCGGCGGCCGCCGCGCGCGCGGGCTGGGTTTCGGTCGCTGTCTGAGTCATCGCCCCAGTCTGCCGAACACGGTGCGCCGGGGTGGTGCGGTTAACCCCCGTTTAACGATCCCCGGCGAAGCCGAACACGACGGCGACCGCGACGTAGAGCGCGACGAGGAGCGCGCCTTCGCGGCGGCGGGAGCGGCCGCTCGCGACCCCGAGCGCGACCGCGAACGCGGCGCCGCCCATCGCTGCGAGCTCGATCGGGCGAAAGGCGAGCGAGAGTTCCGGTGTGACGGCGAAGGAGAGGAGCGCGACCACCGGCGTGACGAGCAGCGCGACCTGCGCGCTCGAGGAGATCGCGATCTCGCTCGCGAGCTCGACGTTCCCGTGCCGGGCGATCACGACGGCGCCGCCGTGCTCGGCCGCGTTCCCGACGATCGCGACGATGACCGCGGAGACGAAGAACTCCGAGAGGCCGGCGGACTTGGCGAACGCGTCGAGCGAGTGGACGAGGATCTCGCTGATCACAGCGGTGGCGGCGGTCGTGAGCCCGAGCGCCACGAGCGAGCGCGGGAGCGACCAGCCGGTCGCGACCTCGCCCGAGGCGGCGTGCCGCTGCCGGCCGCGGCGGAGGTTGGCGTACGTCACGCCGGCGTAGAGCGCGAGCAGGACGACCGCGACCGGGATCCCGAGCACGGCGAGCGAATGGCGCTCCGGGTCGCCGTGGAAGCCGGGCACGGCAGGCACGAGGAACACGAGCACCGCGACGACGACGAGGCCGAGCTGGGCCAGAAGCGAGTTGCGGTTGATGTGCGCGCGGTCGGGGCCGAGCAGCATGGTGATCCCGAGGACGAGGAGCAGGTTCGAGACGACGCTGCCGGCGAGCGAGCCGCGGACGACGTTCGGGAGGTTGCCGGACACGGCGAAGAGGGCGATGATCAGCTCCGGCGCGTTGCCGAAGCTCGCGTTCAGGAAGCCGCCGATCGCGGGCCCCGTGTGCTCTGCCGCGTGCTCGGTCGCCTCGCCGATCAGCCACGCGAGCGGAATGAGTGCGATCGCCGCGAGGACGAAGAGCGCGACATCTCCCGCGTGCAGGAGGTCGGCGACGAACGTGACGGGCGCGAGGACGAGCGACGCCCAGAGAAGCTTGCGCCCCACGGTCGCGTAACCCTACTGGGGCGCCTACCCCACGGGGCCTGCGCTGTCAAGTCTTGCGGGGCCGTGCGGCGGTGCTCACAATTCCCACATGGAACCCCGGCCGGTCGAGCTCGCCACGGAGCTTCCGCTCCGCCCGCAGGACGAGCTCGAGTGCCGCCGGTGCGACGTCCATTGCGACAAGGTCGTCTACCCGGGCGCCTGCGTCGAGCGCGCGTGCCCGTTCCTCTACGCCTACGAGGATCACGGCCATACCTTCGTCGGTTGCATGCAGAAGGTGTACGGCGTGGAGATAGACCTCGACCTGCTGCAGGCCGCCGAGCTCGCGAAGGGTGGGTTCGGCGCCGTAAAGGCCGTGCGGAAGCCGCTGCCGATGTGCTCGGTCGAGGTGGAGAGCTGCTACGAGAGCCGCGCCGACGAGCTCGGCTGCGTGAACCCGGAGTTCTCGGAGCTCCCGCTCGGCGAGCCGACCTTCCGCGTCTTCGCGACGATCTCGGGCTAGCGCTCCGCGAGCGGGCGTAGGGCGAGGAACCCCGCGAGGGGACCGAGCGCGGCGAGGAAGTACCCGAGCCGCCACGAGGTCGCGCCCACGACGGCGGCGAAGGCGATCGGGAAGGCGATGCTCCCGACCGCGAGCGCCGTCTGCTGGATGCCGATCGCGGCGCCGCTCCGCGCGGCGCCCGCACGCTCCGCCGCGGCCGTGTAGGACAGGCCGTTCCAGGACAGTCCGAGCGTGCCGGCGACGAGGAGCGCCGGCACGAGGAGCCAGAGGCTCGCGTCGACGAGCGCCGCGGAGACCGCGAGCGCCACCGCGAGCGTCACACCGATCCAGAGCAGCGGGACGATCCGCTGCTGGAGGCGATCCGACAGGCGCCCAGCGCCGATGCGGGCCGCGCCCCCCAGGACCTGGATCACTGCCAGCACGCCTGCCGCGGCGCCGTTCGAGACGCCGCGCTGCTGGTGCAGGAAGAGGACGACGAAGCCGAGGATGGCGAACTGGCCGGCAAGGAGGAGCGTGCTCCCGCCGCAGAGCAGCCACAGCCGCCGGTCGCGGAGCGGCCGCACGATCTCCTGCTCGAGCTCGCCTGACGGGGCGTCGCGGAGCAGCGCGAGCCCGACGGCCGCGCCGAGCCCCGAGCCGACGGCGAGCGCGAGGAACGCGGAGCGCAGGCCGGGCCCGCTGGCGAGGGCGGGTAGGACGACGGCGGCGATCGCGCCGCCGAGCGGCACCGCCGTCTGGCGGATCCCGAGCGCGAGGCCACGCTCGGCGGGTCCGAACCAGCTCATCACGGCTCGGCCGCTCGCCGACTGGACGCAGCCGCCGAGCGCGCCAGCGAGCGCCAGCAGGCCGATCAGCGCGCCGTAGCTACCGGTGAATCCCGCACCTGCCGTCGCGGCACCGCAGCCGGCGAGCCCGAGCGCGATCGTCGTCCGCTCGCCGATTCGGTCGGCGAGCAGCCCCCACGGGAGCAGAGTGACGACGAGCCCGATGTTCACCGCCCCGAGCACGACGCCGACCTGCGCGAGGCTCAGGCCGTAGTGGTGTTGGATCGCAGGCGCGATCGACGCGAGGCCGATCAGCAGCGCGGAGAACGCCGCCTGCGCGACGACTCCGGCGCCGAGGATCGTCCAGCGATACCGGTACGTGGTCGGTGATGAGTTCATCTGTGTCGACCGGTCATTTCAGACGGACGCACGGGCGAAGCCCGCGCGTCCTGGAAACGGCGCCGCCAAGTCGGCGCCTCGGTCACGCCCAGCGGGCGTGCAGCTCTTTCAGCTTCTGCACCTCGTCGGCGTCGGGACCGTGACCGTCCTTGCCCGGCACCTCGAGGAGCGCGGGCAGGTCTTGCAGCCGCGGGTGCGCGAGGAAGACGCCGAGCTCCTCGCCGATCAGGCCCTCGCCGATGTTCGCGTGCCGGTCGCGGTTCGAGCCGAGCGGCGCGGCCGCGTCATTCACGTGCAGGGCGCGGAGTCGGTCGAGCCCGATCCGTGCGTCGACCTCGTCGACGAGACGGTCGAGCTCGTCTTGCTTGGACACGTCCACTCCGGACACGAAGAGATGGCACGAGTCGAGGCAGATCCCCAGTCGCGGGTGCGCGTCGAGACGGTCGAAGAGCGTCGCGAGCTCGTCGAGCGAGCGGCCGATCGTCGCGCCCGCGCCTGCCGAGTTCTCCATCAGGAACCAGACCCGGTCGCCGCAGAGCTCGAGCAGCTCCCGCATCGCGCCGCACACGCGCTCGATGCCCGCGTCGAGTCCGGCGCCGAGGTGCGAGCCGATGTGGAACACGACCGCGTCGGCCTCGATCCCGCAGGCGACCTCGATCGTGTTCCGGAGCGAATCGACCGACTTTCGGTACAGCTCGTCGTCCGGGCTCGCGAGGTTGACGAGGTAGAGCGCGTGGCAGACGACGGCGCCGATTCCGGCCTCGGCGCGGCGCTCCTTGAAGCGCTCGAAGCTCTCCGGTGAGTGGTTCGTCGGCCGCCAGGCGCGGGGGCTCTGCGTGAACACCTGCACTGCGTCGCAGCCGAATCCTTCCGCCCGGTCGATCGCCGTATGGATGCCGCCCGAAGAGGACACGTGCGCGCCGAAGAGCACGAGGCAAGGCTAACCTCGCCGGACATGGCTCGAAGATGCGCCGCCGTAGCAGTGGTGACGGGGCTTGCCGTCGCAATCGCAACGATAGCGTTCGCGCGCGGCGGATCGCAGGTGACGGGCTGCGGACACGGCCGCACGCTCCCGGAGCGCGGCCACGACTACGACCTGCCCCGGCTCGGCCCGCTCTCCCTCCAGGCCGGCTTTCGCGGCGACTTCGTCCACGGCTACCCCTACAAGGTGGGGATCACCCGCCATGACATGTCGCAGCGGACGATCGTGGTGCGCGGGTGGCGCTGCGCCGACGGGCGGCCACTCCACTTCTTCTACCGCGACCTGCGGTACTTCCCGCTCCCCAAGCCGCCGCTCACGACCAGGCAGCTGCAACGCCTCGGCGACTCGGCCGCGCGGTTGCCCTGGTACCAGGCACCGCCCGGCCAGTCCGCGCTCGGCTATTCCGGCTACATGCTGTCTGGGCGCACGGGGACTGGAAGCTCCAGGTGCTCGAGGGCGACCGCGTCGTCGGTCGGCTCGTCCTCCGCATCTGAAGGCGCCGACTTGGCGGCGCCGACCATCAGGACGCGCGGGCTCTGCCCGTGCGTCCGTCTGCAACGACCGGTCGGCCCCGCTGGCGCATTCGGAACGGCTTCTGAGCCGCCGCTCTAGCATTGCGGGGTGAGCGTCCGCGTCCGCATGGCGCCGAGCCCGACCGGGTTCCTGCACATCGGCGGTGTGCGGACCTTCCTCTTCAACTGGCTCTTCGCGCGCCGCCACGGAGGCGACTGCCTGCTCCGGATCGAGAACACCGACACGAGTCGCGAGGTCGCCGAGGCGGCGCAGCAGATCCAGGACTCACTCCGCTGGCTCGGCATCGAGTGGGACGGGCCGGTCACCTTCCAGCTCGACCGCCTCGAGCGCTGCCAGGCGGAGGCGCGGCGGCTCGTCGACCAAGGCGCGGCCTACGAGGACGAGGGCGCGATCCGCTTCCGCATGCCCGACGAGGGCACGACCGCCTGGGACGACCTCGTCCTGGGCCGCATCGAGGTCGAGAATCGCACGATCGAGGACCTCGTCATCCTTCGCTCGGACGGCCGCCCGACCTACAACTTCGCCTCGCCGGTCGAGGACTGGCTGGACGGGGTCACGCACGTCATCCGCGGGCCCGACCACATCTCGAACACGCCGAAGCAGATCCATGTCCTGCGCGCGCTCGGCGCCGACCTGCCGGCCTACGCCCACGTGCCGAACATCAACGGCGCCGACGGCAAGAAGCTCTCGAAGCGGCACGGCGCGACCTCGCTCGACGAGTTCCGCCACGCCGGCTACCTCCCGGACGCGCTCGTGAACTTCCTCGCCCTTCTGGGCTGGAGCTACGACGACAAGACCACGATCATGAGCCGCGGCGAGCTGATCGAGCGCTTCTCGCTCGAGCGCGTCCAGCTGAGCCCGGCGACGCTCGACTACCAGAAGCTCGACTGGATGAACGGCGTCTACATCCGCGCGCTCAGCCCGGACGAGTTCGGCGAGGCGCTCGTCCGCCACCTACGCGAGGAGGGCTACGACTGGGACGAGAAGCTCGTGCGCCGCGCGGCGCCGCTCGTCCAGGAGAAGATCAAGCGGCTGGGCGAGTTCCCGGATTTCGCGCGCTTCCTCTTCGAAGACGTCGAGCCGGATCCGGCGCTCCTCGACGGAAGCCGGCCGATCCTCCGAGCCGCCGCCGAGCGGCTCCGCGAGGTCGAGCCGTTCGCGGCCGAGCCGATCGAGCAGGCGCTGCGAGGGCTCGCGGCCGAGCTCGACCTCTCGCCGCGGAAGGCGTTTCAGCCGATCCGGGTCGCCGTCACCGGCTCGACGGTCTCGCCGGGACTCTTCGAGAGCCTCGAGCTGCTCGGACGCGAGCGGGTCCTCGAGCGACTCAGCGCGGCCGGATCCTGAACCGCTTCGGGGGTGCGAGCGGGTCGAGGGCGCGCTGGAACTCGAGCCAGGCCCGCCTGCGGAACCGTATGGTCGGCCGCGGCAGGTCCTTGTCCCGAGGGGCCCGCTTGAGGCCCAGGAATGCGCCCTCGCCGTTTCTCACTTTCAACTAATGGAACGGCTGCGGAGAAGCGTGGGTTACGCCCAGCGGCGAAGCAAGGCGCACGCGACGATCGTGAGCCCGCCGGCCGCGAGCGGCCACTCGCCGAGGAGCGCTCCCAGCGCGACGACGATCGCCCCGAGGAGGGTCGCCGCGACGGCGCGCTTCGCGATCCGCTCCGCCTCGGCGGGGGCGGGAGCCGGCGGCTCGGGGGCCGGGACGAGGCGGAGCCGGGCGAGCCGGACGCGGAAGAGTGCGCCGCGCCACTCGTAGACGAGCGGCTCGGCGGCCTCCGCTCCGCCGTGCTCGACGGCCTCGCCCACCTCGGCGGTCGCGTCGCGGGCGCCCGCGAGCGCCGCCGCGAGCTCGGCATGTGTGGCCTCGGCGTCGGCGGGCGGTGCGATGCCCGCGACGATCTCGCTGGCGGCGTGAAGCGTGTACTGGAGCCGCGGAAGCGTGTCGAGCTCGTCCGGGTCGGAGAGCCGCTCGACGGGGTCTGCGGCGAGCCGCTCGAGCCGGTCGAGCGCCTCCGAGAGGCCACGCCAAAGACCGGCGATCTTCGTCGCGTACCGCTCTCGAGCGTCGGTCCGGACGTCCTGCCTCACTCCCGCCGATCATACGTGGTGGGCCACGGCCGGTGTCCGTCAACGGGAGGCTAGACTGCCGAGCTCATGGGGGTCGGCCACTCCGTCCTCGTCGTCGACGACGAGCCTTCGATTCGGCTTCTCTGCAAGGTGAACCTCGAGCTCGAGGGCTACCGCGTCCTCGAGGCTGCCACTCTCGCCGAGGCCCGCAGCCACCTTCGTGACGCCGTCGTCGACGCGGTGCTGCTCGACGTGCACGTCGGCCGGGAGGACGGACTCGAGCTGGTGCCGGAGATCCGCTCCGGGCAGCCGGCGTGCGGGATCGCGTTCTTCTCGGGCTCCTCCGAGCCGGGCGTCGTGAGGGGTGCGGGAGCGGACGCGGTCATCCCTAAACCCTTCGTGCCCGACTACCTCGTCCGAACGGTGGATCGACTCGTGCATGGAGCTCGGGTATAGATTCGTATAGTGTCCTCGAGTCAATGAGCGCGACCGCCGTCCGAAGCCCGACCGAGTACGAGTCCCAGCTCCAGCGCTACCTCTTCGAGCGCTCGGAGGAGGGACGGGCCGTGCGCGTGGGCGAGAAGGAGATCTCGGAGCAGGCGGCGATCGTCGCGCGCTACGCCGACCTCTTCAGCCGCGAGCAGCTCGAGGCGCTCCGGTCGGCCGAGGACGACGCCGAGGGCGACGAGCGCGAGCGGCTCTACCGGCTCCGCAGGGCCTGCGAGGCAGGGCTCCTCGTGGCCGAGCTCGCCGAGCGCGACGACGCGCTCGAGAACGCGATCCTCGCGGCACGCGTTACCTTCCGCGGCGAGGAGCTTCCGCTTCGCGCCGCCCAGGCGCGCCTCGCGATCCTCACCGGCTACGCCGACCGCGACGAGCTCGGCGAGCTCCAGGCCGACGCCTCGGCGACCTTCAACGAGGCGCGGCTCGAGCTCCTGCGCGCGGCCGAGGAGTACGAGGCGGAGCTCTCCGGCGAGCCCGACCCCGTCGCGCGCAGCGACGAGGAGAAGGGGATCTCGCTCCGCGAGCTCGAGGCCGGGCTCGCCGCTGCCGCCGAGCAGACTCAGGCGAGCTTCGTCGCGCTCCGCGAGCGGTGGTTCGACCGCCTGCTCGGCACGGGTCGCGACGAGCACCCGACGTCGCACCACAGCTCGTTCCTGCGCCGCCTGACGCCGCTCGACTCGACGTACACGAAGGAGCGCTCCGTCGAGATCTGCCTCGCCACGCTGGAGCGGCTCGGCTTCCGGCTGGCCGACGAGCCGAACATCCGGCTCGATCTCGACGACCGGCCGCAGAAGTCGCCACGCGCGTGCGTCATCGCCTCCGACCCGCCGCAAGTCGTCCACCTGATCACGCGGGCCCAGGGCGGCCTCCACGACTACCAGGCCTTCCTCCACGAAGCGGGGCACGCGCTCCACTACGCGAGCTGCAACCCGGCGCTCGAGTACACCTTCCGCCGCCTCGCCCGCGACCACGCGCTGACCGAGATCTACTCGTACATCCTGGAGGCGATCACGCGCGAGCCGGCCTGGCACGCGGAGTACTTCGGCCTCTCCGACGAGCAGGCGGCCGAGAACGCGGACGCGACGGTCTTCCTCGAGTCGCTGCTCTTCCACCGCTACGCCGCGAAGCTGCGCTACGAGCTCGACTTCTGGTCGCGGTTCGCCGAGGACGGCGGGACTCCGGACGGCTACGCGGAGCTCCTGAGCGCCGCGACCGGGATGCGCTATCGCGCGGACGGGTACCTCTCCGACATGGACGCGGGCTTCTACTCGGCCGACTACCTGCGCGCGTGGATCCGCTCGACGCAGCTCCGCTCGCACCTCGTCCGCGAGATCGGCGAGGACTGGTGGCGGAGCCCCGAGACGGGCGAGCTCCTGCGCGGGCTCTTCTTCGAGGGCACGAAGCCTTCGAGCGAGGAAGTCGCGGCCCGGCTCGGCTACGCGCCTCTCGACACCGAGCCGCTCGTCCACGAGCTGAACGCTGCCTGAATCTGGCGACATCCGGCCGGTCGTCTACGACCGGTTCTACTCCTACGCGGAGCTGACCGAGACGCTCCAGGCGTGGGTGGCCGCCGCGCCGCGCCTGCTCGAGCTGGAGAGCCTCGGCCACTCCTACGAGGGACGCGAGATCTGGCTCGCGACGGTCACGAACCTCGACACCGGCCCGGCGGCCGAGAAGCCGGGCTTCCTCATCGAGGCGAACATCCACGCGATCGAGGTCACCGGCTGCACCGCGGCGCTCCACCTGATCCACCGGCTCCTGACCGGCCACGGCAGCGATCCGAAGGTGACCCGCGCCCTCGACACGCGCGCGTTCTACGTCATCCCGCGTCTGAACCCGGACGGGAGCGAGCTCGCGCTTGCGGAGCGGCCGCGCTTCCTGCGCTCGAGTGTCCGGCCGTGGCCGCTCGCCGACCCGCAGGACGGCCTGCACGAGGAGGACGTCGACGGCGACGGCCGCATCCTCTACATGCGCGTGCCGGATCCGAACGGCGCCTGGCGCGCGGCCGACGAGGACCCGCGCCTGCTCGTCCCGCGCGGACCGCTCGACACCGCCGAGGACGGGGAGTTCTACCGGCTGCTGCCCGAGGGGACGATCCGCAACTACGACGGCTACACGATCAAGACGCCGCCGCCGCTCGAGGGGCTCGACCTGAACCGGAACTTCCCCATGGACTGGGGCCCGGAGGTCGAGCAGCAGGGCGCCGGCCCGTACCCGACCTCGGAGCCCGAGGTGCGCGCGCTCGTCCAGGCGATCGTCGACCGGCCGAACATCACGGGCTACATCGCCTACCACACGTTCAGCGGCGTACACCTGCGGCCGTACTCGGGGTACGACGACGACCACTTCCCGACCGGCGATCTGCGCGCCTTCAAGCTGATCGGCGAGGAGGCGACGCGGATCACCGGCTACCCGGCCGTCTCGATCTACCACGACTTCAAGTACGACCCGAAGCAGACGATCAAGGGGGGCGCCGACGACTGGGTCTACGACCACCTCGGCGTCTACGCCTGGACGACGGAGTTCTGGAGCCCGCAACGGCAGGCCGGCCTCCGCGACTACCACTTCATCGAGTGGCTGCGCGATCACCCGGTCGAGGACGAGCTCGCGGTCCTGCGCTGGTTCGAGGAGCGCTGGCCCGGCCGTGCGTACGTGGACTGGCACCCGTTCGAGCACCCGCAGCTCGGGCCGGTCGAGCTCGGCGGCTGGGACCTGATGAGCTTCTGGGCCAACGTGCCGTTCGACCTGCTGGAGGAGGAGGTCGCGCCGCACGCGGAGTGGGCGATCTTCCACGCGCTCGTCTCGCCGCTCCTCGAGGTGCACACGCTCGAGGTCGAGCAGGTCGGGGAGGGGGCATGGCTCGTCCGGCTCGTCCTCCTGAACTCCGGCTGGCTGCCGACGAACGTTACGCAGAAGGCGGTCGACCGAAAGGCCGTCCGACCGCTGGAGGTGGTGTTGACGCTGCCCGAGGGCGGGCGGCTCTTGAGCGGCGACGAGCGGACGGAGGCGGGCCAGCTGACCGGCCGCGTCGATAAGCGGAGCCCGCTCTGGTGGGGGAACGACGAGTCGACCTCCGACCGCGTGAAGCTCGAGTGGGTCGTCGAGGCGCCGGCCGGCGCGGAGCTCGGCATCGAGGCGCGACACCAGCGGGCGGGCGTCGTGCGCCGCGTCGTCTCGCTGGGTTAGAGCAGGCCGCCTCCCGTCTGCAACGACGGGGTCGATGCGCCTGGATCTAGAGCAGCCCTCGTGAGCTGAGCTCTTCGGTTGCCGCGTCGACGCGGTCGATCGCGGCCTGCCCGACGAGCCATTCCGCGAGGTCGCGCATCCCCGTCTCCAGGTCGACCTGCGGCTCGTAGCCGAGCAGGTCGCGCGCCCGCGTGATGTCGGCGAAGCAGTGGCGGATGTCGCCGGCGCGCCACCGGCCGAGCGCCTCCGGCGCGATGTCGACGTCGAGGATCCGGGCGAGCCGCTCGGCGATTTCGAGCACCGTCACGCTCTCGCCGCTCCCCACGTTGAGCACCTTTCCGGCGGCCTGGTCGGACTCCAGCGCCAGCCGGAGCGCCCGTGCGACGTCGAAGACCGACACGAAGTCGCGCCGCTGGCGACCATCCTCGAAGACGATGGGCGGCCGGCCGTTCAGGAGCCGCGACGCGAAGATCGCGAGCACGCCCGTGTAGGGATTCGACAGGGCCTGTCTAGGCCCGTACGTGTTGAAGAGCCGGAGCGCGGTCGTCGGCACTCCGTACGCCGAGCCGAACATGAGGCAGAGCCGCTCCTGGCCGTACTTCGTGAGCGCGTAGACGGAGGCGAGCGCCGGGTCCTTCGTCTCGGGGGTCGGCACTGGTTCGAGCCCTCGGAGCTCCCATTCGCCTCGCTCGAGCTGCGCGCGGGTGCGCCCGACGCCGCCGAAGAGCGTGCCGTCCGGGGCACGATAGAGCCCCTCGCCGTAGACGCTCATGCTGGAGGCGAGGACCAGCCGCTCGACCGGCCGGTGGAGGAGCGCCTCGAGCAGGACAGCGGTGCCGAGCGAGTTCACGGCCGTGTACTCGGCGAGCTCGTACATGCTCTGGCCGACACCGACCCGCGCGGCGAGGTGCACGACGGCGCCGACGCCGTCGACGGCTCGGGCCACCGAGTCGGGATCGCGGACGTCGCCGACGAGGAGCTCGACCTCCGGGCTGAGGTACTCCGGCCGGTCGGCACCGCCGTGCACCTGGGGCGTTAGATCGTCGAGGACGCGGACGCGGTAGCCGTGCGCGAGCAGCTCGTCGACGAGATGTGAGCCGATGAATCCAGCCCCGCCGGTGATGAGGACCGTCTCGACCACGACGCGCGACGTTAGCGCCCCCGCCGCGCACGCACCTCAGCCGCGGAGCAGCCGTCTGAGCAGCGGCGCCGCAGGTTCCGGTTCGGCTCGTGCTGCGGCAGCCCCGCGCGAAGCGTCTCGGTCGGCGACGAGCGCCTCGAGGATGGCCCTCGTCTCGAGAAGTCCCTGCTGGAGCTCGTCGGCCGCGTCACACGCGCGCCGCAGTCCCGCCTGGCCGAGCCAGCTGCGGTGCAGGAGATCGATGAGCGGCCTCGCGGCCGTCGGGCCATCCTCCACGAGCAGCCGGTAGAGAAGGCCCGGCAGTGCGAGCGCTCCGTTCGGGGTCTCTGCAGGCCGGCGGAACCTGTGCAGCTCCGGGTCGACGGTGCCCTCCACCTCCGCCAGTGTTTCCGCTGCGGGGTCCGGGAGGCCGAGCGCGGTGGCGAGCCGCCGCGCGACCGCAGCCGGCTCCGCCAGCACGTCGTCGTAGACGACGAGCAGTTGCTCAGGAGCGGCCCGGCAGGCGCTGACGACGCATCGCAACCACAGCTCCCCCGCGTCCTCGATGTCGAGCGGGTGCCAGCGCGCGAACGAAGGAGCGGCCTCCGAGGGGTCTCGCAGGCAGTGGACGACGTGGGTGATCGGTGTGACGGTTCGCCAGAACGGCAGCGTGAGCGAGAGTCGCGGGTCCTTCCAGCCGACGATCTCGGTGCCCTCTGTGAGCGAGCCGACCAGTGAGGCGGCCCGCGCACGGAGCCCGTCGAGCTCGGTTGCCTGCTCCCAGCCGTCCGCCAGCACCGGCGGAGACCATGCATCGCCGCCGAGCGCCGCGAGCAGCTCGTCGTCGAGCTCGACAATCCGCTCGTTCTCCCAGAAGCCGGCAGGGTTGAGCCGCGAAGACGGGACCAGCTCCTCCTCCGGGCCGAGCGAGACGCCGAGGAGGTTGAGCATGCGGGTCACGACGGAAGTGCCGCTCCGGTGCATCCCGATCACGCAGACGACGCCCACCGGCCGCAGTCTCCCAGAGCGGCCGGACTTACGCCGCGTGTGTCGCCGGGTCGGGTCGGGCCGGTTCGGAGAGGCGGAGAGAGGCGCGGTACGCGTCCGCGCGGCGTTAAGGAAGGACGGCGGACGCGGCGACGAGAGCAGTGAGTGCTCTCAGTAGCCCTTCAGTATCCGGAAAGGCCGGTCCCCGAGGTGCTGACCGTCTACTTGAACGCTCATCGTGTAGAGGCCGGGGCGGGGAAGAGTGACACCCATGAGCGGCACCGGGATGTTGACGTTCTGTAACCATCCAGGCGGCAGGCCGGGAGTGCGCTCTACACGCACGGCTCCCTCCGCCTTGCCAACTTCATCTCCGTCTTCGTCGATGATCGTTAGAGCGAATGAATGGTCCCGACCAGCTTCCGTTGGGTGGAACTGGAGCCGAATGACGAGCGTGCCCTGAAGAACCGTGAAGACGTCGGGCGGAGCGCCCTCGACCGGTGCCCCAACGGTAACGGTGTCCCACCCTCCGCCCGAGATGTACAGCAGCCCGTTGCTGCTGAGCTCCGCGTGATTCGCAAGCATCATCCACTCCAGGTTCATAGGTCCTCCGTCAGTGGCTCCGTCAACGGCCGAAGTCGCTGGGTTAGGCCCGCTACCACATCATCGCGATCTACCGGATCTGTCTCCGCAGTAGCGAGGATCATGTCAGCCAGCTCGTCCGACGAGATTTCGAGCGTGGCGCCGTTCCGCGCAAGGAACTCCACGACGAGGATGAGCGCGACTCTCTTGTTGCCCTCCGGGCAGGCTTGAATCTTCGCGAGCGCGTACAGCAGCGCAGCAGCCTTGGCCGCTAGATCGGGGTACTTCTCCTTCCCCTCCCAACTCGTCCGTGGAGCAAACAGCGCTGACTCGATGATCCCCCGGTCGCATTCGTCGAGGCGGTAGGGAGGGACGCGAACGTCCGTGCCTTGGGCCTCGGCGCGAGCCTCCTCGACCGCGAGAAGTGCGTCCTCGAAATCGAGGTACTCAACGCTAGCTATCGGCGAGCTTGTTGATAGCGGCGCCGAACTTGCGCACGGCGAGGCGGGCACCGTAGCCAGGCTCCCGAGGAGCACCGTTTGAGTGCTCGATCTGAGGCGGCGTCCCCCAGGAGGCGTGCGTGACCCGCACCTTGACGGGAGCTTGCGTCGGTGTCGGTTGTTCTGACGCGGTCAAGACGGCCATCGGGTTCCCCCTTTTGGGCACGGGCGGATTTTCCTCTCGCCTTAGTCGCTTGTCAACGCACGAATGGTGCTCAGGGTGACGCCTCATCTTACGGACGCTTATCCGCTTGCTCTTACTCGAAGCGCCGCCATGCCTCAGAATCACGCGGCGAGCCCTGCTGGAGTCGGCAGGTCTCTCTCGCCGAGGTAGGCACCGGGGTAGACACCACATGAGCCTTCGCGACCCGTCTGACCCATCTGACCGTCCTAACCATGCGGATCTCGCGTAGCGAAGCGCGGCAGAGAGGCGCATACGGGATTCGAACCCGTGCCGCCGCCGTGAGAGGGCGGTGTCCTAGGCCACTAGACGAATGCGCCGCGGCGAAGGGTTCAGTGTAGCCGCCTCGGGGAACGATCGCCCCGTGTTCGGACGCTGGCGACGCAAGCGAGAAGACGCCCGCGCGGCCAAGCAGCAGGCCGATCCCGAGGCACTCGCGCGCGAGGGTGATCCGCGCGGTGGGCTCCAGAGCGACGAGTACCGCACGGCCGACCCGCGCGAGGTCGTCGAGGAGGAAGGGACCGTGATGAGCGGCCCCGGCGGCGCGCCGCAGGAGGGCGAGTCGGTCGAGGAGCGGCGATCTCGCGACCGCTGAGGCTCGCGGCGGCCGGCGCCGCCTTCCTCATCTGCGTCACCGCGACCTCGGCCGCGATCGTGCCCCAGCGTGGGATCGCGGGTGTCCGCCTCACGATGACGAGAGCGCAGGTGCGCGCCGTGCTCGGCGCTCCGGCCGCGGCGGTCCACAGCTCGAACGAGTTCGGCTCGTTCACGGTCTACCGCTATCGCGGCCTCCGCGTCACCTTCCAGGTAAACCGCACCGTGACCTCGATCCTCACCACGCGCGCGACCGAGCGGACGGCGGCAGGCGTCGGCATCGGCTCGACGGAAGGGCAGGTTCGGGCGAAGGTTGCCGGTGTTCGCTGCCGCACGGAGTCGGGCTTCCGGCACTGCTTCGTCGGCCGCTTCCTCCCCGGCCGGCGCGTCACGGACTTCCGCATCAAACGCGGCCGCGTCACCTCCGTGCAGGTCGCTTTCGTCCTGGACTGAGCTCGTCGCCTCGCGATCGAGTCAGTTCGCCCGACCGGTCGTTTCAGACGGTCGCCCGAGCAGAGCCCGCGCGTCCTGAGGTCGGCGCCGCAAGCGGCGCCCTGGCGGCCTCAGACGAGGGATGCGCCCCCGTTTCAGGGATGCCGATGCCCGTGTCGGGAGCCGCGCCGCATGCCGGAAATCGCACCGAAGGACGTCGCAGAGACCGAGAAGGGCTTCGGTACAGGTCTGCGCGCCCAGCTGGAGCGTCGTCGGGAGACGGCGGCCGGCAAGGGCGGCTTGAAGGCCGTCAATCCGGACGTCTCCGGCAGCGTTCCCGCGGCTCCGGCTATCGACCTCTCCGACGCCGACCTGGACGCGCTCCGCGACGAGCTCGCCGCGTCGCTCGCGCGCGAGCAGCAGCTCCGCGGCGCGCTCAGCGAGCAGGTCGCCGCGCACGAGCGGGACCTCCATCCGCAGCACGACCTCGCGGTGCGCCAGGCCGAGCTCGACGAGCGGGCCGGCCGGCTGAGCGCCTTCGAGGCCGCGCTCGAGGAACGCGAGCGCCATCTCGCCGAGCAGGTGGAGGCGCTGGAGCTCGAGCGCCGGCGGATGGTTGAGGAGAACAACGAGCTCGCCGCCCTCCAGGCGCAGACGGCGCAGCGGGAGCAGCACGTCCAGGCGAAGCTGCGCGAGCTGACCTCGGCCGACGAGCAGCGCGCGCGGGCGGCGGAGGACCTCGCGAAACAGGCAAACGCGATCGCGGCGCGGGACAAGAAGGTCGAGCGCGCGGAGGCGGCACTCGTAAGCAAGGCCCGCGAGGCCGCGGCGCGCGGCGAGGCGCGCGACCGGGCGCTCGCCGCGCGAGAGGAGACGCTCAAGGGCCGGGAGAAGGAGCTTCGCGACCGCGAGAAGGCCGTCGCCCAGAGCGAGCGCGAGTTCACGAAGACGCGCGCGACCGTCGACACCCGCATGGAGCTCCTCGACGAGCGCGAGCGCGAGCTCACGGCGCGGGCGAAGGAGCTCGAGAGCCGGCTCGCGAAGCAGGCTTCGGCGGCGCAGGAGCACGCGGCGCGAGCAGCCGAAGTCGAGGCGCGCGAGGCCGCGGTCGTCGACCGGGAGCGCGAGCTGGAGGCGAGGACCGAGCAGCTCCGCGCCGAGGGCGAGCGGCTCCGGGCCGAGGTCGCGGGTCAGGGCGAGGCCGCCGAGGCCGCCGTCGCGCGGGCGACCGCCCTCGACGAGCGCGACCAGGGACTCTCCGACCGGGAGCAGGAGCTTCGCGCGCGCGAGGCGAAGCTCGCCGGCCGCGACGAGGAGCTCGCCGAGCGGCAGCGGCAGCTCGACGCGAAGGAGCAGGAGATCGCGGCGACCGCGGACCGGCTTCGCAAGGAGCTCGCCGCCGGCCAGGACGAGCGCACGAAGGCCGCGCTCGAGCGGGTCGCAGCGCTCGACGAGCGCGAGACCGCGCTGGCACGGCGGGAGCAGGAGCTCGCCGAGCGCGAACGGGCCGTCCCGAAGGGAACGCCCGCCGATGCGACTCTCGCCGACGAGCTCGCAGCGCGCGAGGCCGAGCTGAACCGCCGCGAGGCGGCGCTCAAGCGCGCCGGTGCGAAGGCCGAGCTCGGGCACGACCTCGAGCAGCGCGCCGCCGAGCTCGACGACCGGGAGCGCCGGCTCGCCGAGCGCGAGGCAGCGCTCGGCGACGTGGACGCGTCGGCCGTGTCCGACCGGAAGCGGCTCGAGCGCAGGGAGAAGCGCCTCGTCAACGCCGAGGAGTCGATCCACACGCGCCTGCGCGAGATCGACGAGCGCGAGGCCGAGGTCGAGGCCCGCGAGGCCCGGTTCGAGGCCGACCTCCAGATCCGCGAGGACAAGCTCGAGCTGCGCGAGAAGAAGGCCGCGGAGCTCGAGAAGCGGCTCGGGCAGAAGGAGAGCGACCTCGCCACGTACGTCGGCCAGCTCCAGGCCCAGATGGACGGCAGCGGCAACGGCGCCTCGGCTCGGCTTCCGGCCTAGCTCGCTCCGGCTACCCTCTAGCGGAGCATGCGGACTCCCCTCGACCGCCTGACGCAGCGGCTGCCGCACCCGGCGCGCGTCGCGATCGACTGGATCGTGACGCTCGGGATCGCGGTCGCCGTCGTCCTCACCGTCAAGGTCGAGGTGGCGAACCCGTACCGGATCCCGTCTGCGTCGATGGAGCCGACGCTTCGCTGCGCCCGCCCCGCGGCGGGCTGCGACGCGTCGTTCTCCGACCGCGTGATCGCGAACCGGCTCGCCTACCGGTTCCACGATCCCCACCGTGGCGACATCGTCGTCTTCGAGGCGCCGCCGGCGGCAAAGCAGCAGTGCAGCGAGGGCGGGACGTTCGTGAAGCGCATCGTCGGGCTCCCGGGCGAGGTGGTCTCGGAGCGAAACGGCGACGTCTACATCGACGGCCGGGCGCTGAAGGAGCCCTACGTCGACGCGCGCCGCCGCGACACGACGACGAGAACATGGCCGCGCGTGCCGAAGAACGAGTACTTCGTGATGGGCGACAACCGGGCCGCGTCGTGCGACTCCCGCATGTGGGGTCCGGTGCCGCGGAAGAACCTGATCGGGCCGGTGCTGCTCACGTACTGGCCGCTCAACCGCATCTCGTTCCGCTAACGCGTCAAGGCCTCTTGCCGCCGGGAGCGTCCGGTGGTAGGACGCAGTCCGATCGATGGACACGACTGCGGACCTGCAGCCGCCGCGCGCGCACGGCTCGTGGGAGCTCGTCTGGCGGCGGCTGAAGCACGACCGGACGGCCCTCGGCAGCCTCGTCGCGCTCGTCCTCGTCTTCCTCGTGTGCTTCGCCGGCGAGCCGATCGCGGAGCACTTCCTCGGCCACGGGCCGAACGACATCTTTCCGATGGCGGTCGACGAGAACCTCGTCGAGGCGCCCGCCTGGTCGCACGTGCCGAACACCCACGGCGTCGTCACGGTGACCCCGGACACCCCGCGAACCCTGTTCGTCCTCGGGGCGAGCGACCAGATCGGCCACGACCTCTTCCTCCGCGTGCTGGCCGGAGGCCGCACGTCGCTCGAGATCGCGCTCGGCGCGGCGGCCCTCGCCGTGCTGGTCGGCGTTGCCCTCGGGCTCGTCGCCGGCTACTACGGCCGCTGGATCGACGCGGTCTTCACGCGCGTGACGGAGTTCGTCATGGGCTTCCCGATCCTCATGTTCGTGATCGCGATCGGCTTCGTGCTCAGCGACCGGCTCACCCGGATCACGCTCGGCGGCCACCTCGCGCACGGCGTGATCTCGCTGATCGTCGTGATCGGGCTCTTCTCCTGGTTCTACCCGGCCCGCATCGTGCGCGCACAGGTACTCACGCTGCGCCGGAGCGAGTTCGTCGAGGCGGCGCGGATGGTGGGCGCGAGCGACCTGCGGATCATCCGCAAGCACCTGTTGCCGCACGTGCTCGAGTCGGTGATCGTCTACGGGACGCTCATGGTCGCGGGGACGATGTTCCTCGAGGCGGGCCTGTCGTTCCTGAACGTGGGCGTCCAGCTGCCCGACGCGACCTGGGGAAACCTGATCGCGCAGCACTACGGGACGCTGCTCTACCTCGGCACTCCGCAGAACACGTCGGGAGCGCCCCCGCTGCACAACGTCGAGTGGGCGACGCTCTTCCCGACGATCGGGATCCTGACGGTCGTGTTCTCGTTCAGCCTGCTCGGCGAGGCGGTGCGGAACGCGCTCGACCCGCGGGGACGCATCTGATGTGGCGGTACATCGTGCGGCGCGTGGTGTCGGGGCTCGTCATGTTGTTCGCGGTCACGCTCATGACGTTCGCCGTCTTCCGGCTGATTCCGTTCACGCCGGCCTGCATCATCGTCCCCTGCGGACCCGGCACGACCACGACCGATGCACAGATCCGGGCCGCCGAGCACCGGCTCGGCACCGACCGGCCGGTGCCGATCCAGTACGCGAAGTTCGTCTGGGGGATCTTCGGCCACGGCACCTTCGGTCGCTCGTGGACGGGCGGCTCGGTCGACGAAGCGCTGCGCGCCGCGCTCCCGCAGACGATCTCGGTGCTCCTCGGCGGCATCGTGGTGCTGCTCCTGCTCGCCGTCCCGCTCGCGGCGTTGTCGGCACTTCGGCCGCATACCGTGATCGACCGCGCGATCCTCCTCTTCGCGATCCTCGGAATCGCGCTGCATCCGCTTCTGCTCGGGGTCGGCCTGACGAACTTCTTCTCGGGGTACCTCCACGTCCTGCCGCTCGATTCGTACTGCCATCTCCTGCCGGTGAAGCCCCACCCGCCGGCGCTGCCGCCGCCGCCGGGCACGCCGACCGTCGTCGAGCCGCAGTGCGGCGGTCCGCTCGTCTGGGCACAGCACCTGGTCCTGCCATGGCTGACGTTCGCGCTCTTCTTCCTCCCGCTGTACACGCGGATGATCCGGGCCCGGTTCCTCGAGACGCTCGACGCGCAGTTCGTCGTCGCCGCGCGCGGGCGCGGGGTGCCGGAGCTCCGTCTGATCCGCTCCCACGCGCTCCGGCCGGCGCTGCTACCGCTCGTGACGATGGTCGGCCTCGACCTCGGCGGCGCGCTGATGGCTGTGATCTACATCGACTCGATCTACAAGCTCTCCGGGATCGGGACGCTGCTGCTGGCCGGCATCGCGAACAGGATCACGGGGACGTACGACCTGCCGCTGATCGCCGCGGTCTTCTTCGTCGTCGCCGCCTTCACGATCTTCGTCACGTTCGTCGTCGACATCCTCTACGCGTGGCTCGACCCGCGCGTCCGCACGGCTTAGAGACGCCCCCGAAGCTCGACCGTCACCCGCCCGGAGCGGGCAAGCGTCGCGGCCCCCACGAGCTCACACTCCTCGCTTGGCCCAGCCCTGAAGTCGACGGGTATGTCCACGTCGAACGGCGTCCGTCGTGCGAAGTCCGCCGATTGGCGTGACGTCACGAACAATCCGGCGCCGCACGAGACGACCCAGCCACCCTCGACCCGCTGGGACGGCGTAGCCGCGACGTGCACGGAGACGTCGCTGAGAATCCTGAACTTGAACGAGGCGGTCGCCGAGGCGTGCCTGCCGCTCGCGGACTTGCGGGCGACGACCTTGGCCGGAGCCTCGTGACCGGAGCCGCACGCGCAGAGCGCCAGGGCGCAGGCGACGAGCGCGACCCCACGAAGGACCGTCATCTGCGTGACGAGCTTAGACCATGTCTCGCCCGCAGCCGGAGAGCTTTCGCTCGAGAAGTTGAAGCGGACTTCGCCGAAGCTCTCGCGGCATCGGAAGTCGCGGCCGCGCGGCGAGCGCCGCGCTTCCTCGAGCGGCGGACCTAGCCCGTCCCGAGCTCGGCGAAGCCCAGGTTCAGCAGGCGGCGCGCGTCGCCGTACGTGTCGCCGCTTCGCAGCACGACGGCGATCAGCTCCAGGCGGCCGCGCTTCGCGGATGCGACGAGGCAGTGGCCTGCCTTCTCCGTGTACCCGGTCTTGACGCCGTTCGCGCCGGGATACTTGCCGAGGAGCAGGTTCTTGTTCAGGTACTCCTTCGCGTACGTCGGCGCGCTCCAGCTCACTCGCTTGAAGCGGGTCCGGACGATGCGGCGGAACCGTGAGTCGCGCATGGCGTACCGGGTGAGGGCGGCGAGGTCCCAGGCGCTCGAGAAGTTCCGTTCGTCGAGGGCGCCGCTCGGCGAGTTGAAGTGCGTGTCGCGGAGGCCGAGCCGCTGGGCCTCGGCGTTCATCATCCGCAGGAAGCCGCGCCGGCTGCCGCCGGCGGCGATGGCGAGGGCGGTCGCGTCGTCGTTGCCCGAGTAGAGGAGGAGGCTGTAGAGGAGCTTCCAGGTGCGCACCCGCTCGCGCGGCCGCAGGCCCTCCTTGACGAGCGGGACCTGCGTCGCGGCCGGGTCGACGGTGACGAGGCCGTGGAGCGGCAGGCGCTTCAGGGCGAGGAGGCCGGTCATGATCTTCGTCGTCGAGGCGATCGGCCGCCGGCGGTGGGGGCGGAGGGCCCACAGGACGCGGCCGTTGCTCGCGTCGACGAGGATCGCGGAGCGCGCCCGGAGCGCCGGGACGAAGCGGTGGCTCTCGAGCGCGGGCGAGCCCGACAGGAGCCGGAGCGGCCTCACCGGCTTACGGACGGGAACCGGGCCGCGGGCGCCCGGCTTCCGAGAGGGGGCGCGGGCGGCCGCCGGTGCCGGCTCGGCTCCGTGCCCGTGCAGGCGCCAGAAACCCACCGCGGCGCCGGCCGCGAGCACGGCCGCGACGAGCAGCACGCGCGGCCAGCGCCTCCGTCGCCGCCGCCGTCGCTCGACAGGCTGGAGGACCCGCAACTCCATCAGCGGGGGAGCAGCAGTAGAGGCAGGCGGCGCACCGCGCCGCTCAGTCTGCCTGGTGCTCTGGAAGGCACCGTTGCGGTGCCGTCGTCAGGATCCGCAGGCTTGGCCTGCGGATCCGTCTGAAATGACCGGTCGACGCGGTCGCCGACAGCGGGGCGGCTCTAGATGAACAGGCCCTTGAGGTTCAAAAGCGCCGGCCCGAGGATGACGATGAACATCGCCGGGAAGATGAAGAGGACGAGCGGGAAGAGCATCTTGATCGGCGCCTTCATCGCCTTCTCCTCGGCCGCCGCCTGACGCTTCAGGCGGGTATCGGCAGCCTGCACGCGCAGGATGCGCCCGAGCGAGATTCCGAGCTGGTCGGCCTGGATGATCGCGCGCGTGAAGCTCGAGACCTCCGGCGTGTCGACGCGCTCGGCCATCTTCTTCAGCGCCTCCTGGCGGCCCTCGCCGATGCGCATCTCGCCGAGCGCGAGGTTGAACTCCTCCGTGAGCGCGCCGTCCATGTGCTCGGCGAGCTTCGAGATCGCGCCGTCGAAGCCGAGGCCGGCCTCGACGCTGACGGCGAGCAGGTCGAGGGCGTCGGGGAGCTCCGAGCGGATCGTCTCCCGCCGCGCCCGCGCCTTCGCCGTGAGGACGAAGTCGGGCATGACGAAGCCGACGAACGCGCCGCCGACGGTGAGGAAGAGCCCCGTCGCCGGCCCCGAGGGCAGGCCGACGAGCGCGCCGAAGACGAGCCCGCCGATCGCGAGCGCGCCCTTGGCGGCGAGGAAGGCGTTCACCGACACCCGCTCGGTCATCCCGGCGGCAAGAAGCTTCGTGCGAACCGAGTCCGCGGTCGCCTTCGGGTTCAGCTTCAGCACCCAGCCGGCGAGCGAGTCGGCGGCCGGGTTGAGGACGCGGTCCTTGAACTGCGGCCGCTGCACGACCGCCGAGCGGCGGAAGCGGCCGTACGTGGCGGCGCGCTGGAGCGAGTCGGCGCGCTGCCGGGAGGAGAACGTGGCGTACTCGGCGACGAAGAAGGCGGCGCCGGCGAGCAGTGCGAATCCGAGGAAGAGAAGCATCCGGCTACCCCTTGAACGAGACGATCTTCTTGAGCATGAGCGAGCCGACCAGCATCATCACGAGGGCGAGCATGATCAGCTTGTGGCCCGCGGAGGTGTGGTAGAGCGGGCCCATGTAGTTCGGGTTGATGACGGTCAGCATCCCCGCCATGAAGAAGGGCAGGCCGCACAGGACGTAGGCCGACATACGGCCCATCGCGGTCAGCGACCGGATCTTGCGCGCGAACTGCTGCCGGTTCCGGACCGCCTCGGCGACCATGTCGAAGAGGCCGGCGAGGCTGCCGCCGACCTGGCGCTGGATGGTCACGGCGGTGATGACGAACTCGAGGTTCTTGGAGCCGACGCGGTCGGCCATCTCGTCGAGCGCCTCGTCCATCGGCCGGCCGAGCCGGGTCTCGGTGAGCACGCGCTTGAACTCCTTCGCGGCCGGGCCCTGGCCCTCCTCGACGACGTTCTGGATCCCCTGCCGGAAGCTGTGCCCGGCCTTGAGGGAGGCCGCGACGGTGATCAGCAGGTCGGGCAGCGAGTCCTCGATTTGCCGCAGCCGCCGGATCGCCTTGAACCAGACGAAGCCGAACGGCAGCGCGGCGCCGAGGACGAGCGCGAGCACGATGAGGACCGTGCTCGTCCCGGAGACCGCGGCGATCAGGCCGACGAACAGGCTCGAGCCCATCGTGATGTAGAGGAACTCGACCGTACGGAGCGGCAGGTCGGCCCGCTCGATCAGACGCTGCACCGCGCGCCAGTGGCGCAGGTGCCCGAAGGCCTCCTCCGTCGCGCCGAAGAGCGACGAGAGCGCGGCGAAGCGCTCGCGCTTCGCGGCCGCCTGCTTGGCCGCGCGCTTCGGGTCGGCGACGTGTGCGGCGATTCGGCCCTTCAGCCACGCGCCCTTGTGCGTGGCGAGCGCGAGCCCGCCGGCGACGAAGAGCAGGAAGCCCACGGCGAGCGTCAGCAGGAGCGTGCCGAGCGGGCTCGTGTATGCGGCGGTGGGGAGGAGGCCCGACGGCTTGCCGAGGTCGGAGCTCGAGCCGCTCATCTTGAAGCTCGTCGTCGCGCTGCCAAGCCCGGGGACGGTGACCGCGAGTTTCACGTCGTCGCCCGGACGCGCGGTCGTCTCGTACGAGAGCCGCCACGTGCGGCTGAGCTCGGCGGCGATCGACGAATAGATCGACGACAGGACGCCGGTCGAGGCGGCCGCGTAGTACGAGCCGCCGGTGGCGCGGGCCAGCTTCTGGAGCGGCCCCGGGTCGAAGCCCTTGCCGACGATGCCGATCGGGTAGACGGCGACGCCGTCGGCTTGGGCCTCCTTGATCGCCTGGGCAAGGCTCGCCCGGCTCGAGACGTCGCGGCCGTCCGTCAGGGGGATCACGACGCGGCCGAGGTTCTGCTCGCCCTGGAGCGACTGCGCGGCGAGCACGAGCCCGTCATAGAGCGCCGTGCCGGAGCGCGAGTCGACCGCGATCTGCCGCAGCGCCTGCGCCGCGTCGATCGTCGAGGACGAGAAGGTCGTCAGGAGCACGGGCTTGTGGCCGAAGCCGAGGATCGCGATTCGGTCGGCGGGCGGCTTCGCGGCCACGAAGGCCCGGGCCGCGTGCGCCGCGTCTCCGAGCGCCTTCCCCTTCATCGACCGCGAGGTGTCGACGGCGAGGACGACGCTCTTCTCGCGGCCGAGGTTCTCGGCCTGGAGCCCCTCGACCGGAGATCCGTCCTCGGTCATCCGCGGCGGCTGGGAGAGCGAGCCGGTCGTGACGACGGAGACGTGCACGGTCGGGTAGTCGCTCGCGTCCACGCCCTTGACGTGGACGTTCGAGGCCGCCGCCGCGGCCGGAGCGGCGACGGCGAGGAGCGTCGCAGCGACGAGCGCGGAGCGCCGGATCACTTGAAGCCGCCGTAGCTCGCCGCGGCGAACGCCGGCCGGAGGCCGCCGTCGTCCTGCTCGAAGAACGCCGGCGGGAGCACGACGCCGTTCGCCGACATCTTCTCGAGGAAGTGCGGCTTCAGGCCCGAGCAGGAGAGCGGCGAGAGCAGGCGCGAGGACCGGCTCATCGACGAGGTCTCCTCGTCGGGCGGCTTCGCCACGAAGATGTCCTGGAGGGTGATGACGTCCGACTCCATGTGCAGCACCTCGGTGATGTGCGTGACGCGGCGGGAGCCGTCCACGAGGCGGCTGATCTGCACGAGCAGGTCGAACGCGCTCGAGATCTGCTCGCGGATCGCCCGGTGCGGCAGCTCGACGCCTGCGGTCATGACGAGCGTCTCCAGGCGCGAGAGAGCATCGCGCGGGGAGTTCGCGTGGATCGTCGTCAGCGAGCCCTCGTGGCCCGTGTTCATCGCCTGGAGCATGTCCAGGGTCTCCGGGCCGCGGACCTCGCCGACGATGATCCGGTCGGGGCGCATGCGCAGGGCGTTGCGGACGAGCTCGCGGATGCGGATCTCGCCCTGGCCCTCGATGTTCGGCGGGCGCGACTCAAGCGTGATCACGTGCTCCTGCTGGAGCTGGAGCTCGGCCGCGTCCTCGATCGTGACGATGCGCTCGTCGTCCGGGATGAACGCCGACGTCGCGTTCAGCGTCGTCGTCTTACCGGTGCCGGTTCCGCCCGAGATGAGGATGTTGAGCTTCCCCTTCACGCACGCGGCGAGGAACTGCGCCGCCTTCGGGCTGATGGAGCCGAACGTGATCAGGTCGTCCATCGTGTACGGGTCGCGCGAGAACTTCCGGATCGTGAGCGTCGGTCCCTTGAGCGAGAGCGGCGGGATGATCGCGTTCACGCGGCTCCCGTCCGGGAGGCGCGCGTCCACCATCGGCGAGGCCTCGTCGACGCGGCGCCCGACCTGCGAGACGATCTTGTCGATGATCCGCAGCAGGTGCGCGTTGTCGACGAACGTGACCGGGGTGCGCTCGATCTTGCCCGCGCGCTCGACGTAGACCCTGTCGAAGTCGTTGACCATGACCTCGGTGACCGAGTCATCGCGGAGGAGCGGCTCGAGCGGCCCGTAGCCGAGGATGTCGTCCGTGATCTCGCGGGTGACCTGGCGCCGCTCCTCGCGGGTGAGCGGCGTGCGGTCGAGCGCGAGCTGCTCGGTGACCGTGCGCAGGACGCGCTCGGAGAGGTCCTCGGTCGTCTCCCGCTTGAAGAGCTCCGGCCCGAGCTTCGCGATGCACGCGTGGTGGATCCGCGTCTTGAGCTCGGCGTACGGATCGACAGTCCGCTCCTGCGCGTCCTCGGCCGGCACCTGCCGGGCGAGGGCGTCGCCGGGAACGACCGCGACGCCGTTGTCCTGCTGGACCTTGAGGCGATCGTGGAGGCCCATGGCTACGCCTTGGCCAGCGAGAAGAGGCCCTTCTTCGCCTTCGTCGCCGCGGCCGGGGTCGGCTTGACGATGCCCTGCGCCAGCCGCTTGATCGCGCCCGAGAACTCGGAGCCGGCGTCGCCGAGCACCGCGGGGTTGCCGCGGTTGACGGAGACGGGCACGGCCCGGTCGGACGGGATCTCGAACGCGACCTTCATGTCGAGGGCGCCCTCGACCTCCTTCTTCGACATCCCGACCTTCGAGTTGGCACGGTTCAGGACGAACCGGATGCGCGCGGTCGGGAACGAGAGCAGGTCGAGCGTCTGGAGGCTCAGACGGACGTTCTTGAGGGTCGGCACGTCGAGGCCGCACAGCATGAGCAGCTCGTCCGTGCGGTCGAGCGTCGCCAGCATCGGCCCGTGGAAGAAGGGCGACGTGTCGACGACGATGACGTCGTACGAGTCGCGCGCGACCTCGAGCAGCCGCCCGAGCTTCGCCTCGGTGACGAGCTCCGCATCCTCCGGGCGCAGCGGCGCGGGAAGGATGTCGAGCCCGCACGGGTGGCGGGTGATGTAGCCGGCGAGCTTCTCGGTGTCGAGCTCGCCCGGAGCGACGACGAGGTCGTAGATCGTCTTCTCCGGCTCGAGGCCGAGCATGATCGCCGCGTCGCCGAACTGGAGGTCGAGGTCGAGGAGGAGCGTGCGCTTGCCCGCATGCTTCGCGAGCGCGGCGGCGAGGTTCGTCGCGATCGACGTCTTGCCGGTGCCGCCCTTCGGCGCGAAGACGGTGAGGATCTTGCCGTGGCGGCCGTGGCCGCCCTGGGCCGCGAGCTTTCGCCCCGCGTGGCTCGCCTTGCGGATCGCGAAGACGACGTTCTCGGTCAGCTGCGGGAGCAGCAGGACGTCGGAGACGTCGGCCTCGAGCGCCTCCTCGAGCAGCGTCGACTGCGCGCCGGAGGCGAGGATGATCACCGGCGCCGGCGTCTGCTCGCGGATCGCGGCCAGCTCGGTCGCCGGCAGCGACGGCGCATTCGTCGCGTGCAGCACGCACCCGAGGTGCCCGCCCGCGAGGACGGACGACGCCTGGCTCACGTGCTCGCTCGCGCCCACGACCTCGAGCTCGGGGTGGTTCGAGAGCGCCTCGCGGAGCTTGTCCAGCCCCTCGCAGGTGCCGGTGAAGTAGACCCGGACCGGCTCGCGCCCGTTCATTGCGTCGGCAGTCATCAGTTGCCTCCCAGGTTTCCGAAGAGGAGCCGCTGCTGCCGCGGGCTGAGGCCGTCGCGCAGCATCGTCGAGATCGTCTCGACCGAGCCGGGGCTGTCGGCGGGGTTCAGGTTCGGCCGGACCTCGAGCCACCAGCCCGGCTCGCCGCCCGTGTTCTCCTCCGACGTGTTGTGCGTCGCGAACATGAGCTTCTGGGACTGGTTGTCGGTGACGGCGAGCACGACCGGGTACTTCTGGTCGGAGCTTCCGCCGAGCTTGTTGGCGGTGCCGGGGCCGGACGGGGCCCTCAGCACCTTCAGGTTCCGGAGCACGATCCGTGTCGCCGCGAAGTCGAGCGTCGAAGAGCCCAGCTTGTAGGCGAAGTTCGCGACCACGTCGACGTGGTCGCCCTGCTTCAGGACCCCGGCGAGCGTCTGGTTCGCCGTCCCGGAGATCTGGTAGCCGCGCAGGGTTCCCTTGAGGCTCCCCTGGATGCCGGCCTGCGAGATGTTCGAGAAGCGGTTCACCGTCACCTGCTCGCCGGCGAAGATCCGCTGCGAGGCGATCAGCTTCTTGATCTCCTTCGGGTTCGAGATCGCGCCCGGCGCGACGCCCGTCCGTGTGACGGTCTTTTTCTTCAGCATCCCGACGGCGTCCGTTCCGGCGGTTCCGGCCGGAATATCCTGGGAGGCGACGTACACCTGGACGTGCTTCTCCCCTTGCTGTACGTGACGCTTGTAGTTCGTCACGTAGTAGCTCGTCATGAGGGCCGCGAGGGCGGCCAGCACGACGGCGATGACGATATTCCGTACCCGGTAGGTCATGGCGGCGTGTGTCTCTCCTTTGGGGGATTAGTCGACGAGCTGGACGGCCCGTGCTCCTAAGTTCGGCCCGCCGCCGCCTGCACTTGAGGCCTGGATGCCGGTCCAGATCACTCGCGTGAAGTAGCCGCTGACGCTGCCGTTGTTGCCGTTCGGGTCCACCCCGGTGACGAAGAAGCCCACCCAGCCGATGATGTGATACTGCGCATTCGACCCGGTTCCGGTGAGCGTGTCGAAGACGGGGAAGAGCATCTCCGTCCCGATGCGCATGTTCATCGCGTCCTGGATCGCGTTCGAGTTGAACTTCACGCCCGGGTCGGACGCGTAGCTGCCGATGTCGAGGTACTTGTCGAAGCCGTTCTCGATCCAGTCCGCGACCTTCGAGGCGCCGGTCGTGCCGTTCGTCTGGGGATCGAGGTTGACGAGCCCGAACGCGCCGGGCGCTCCTGTCTGCGCGACGGGAATCGTCGTCTGGTAGCCCGACCCGAAGCAGGGCCCGCTGCAATTGTTCAGCATTGGGTGCAGCTTGTTGACGACGATCGGCGCGACGTAGAGCGCGGACGTCATTCCGGCGACCCGCGCGGTCGCCGACGCGCCCTCGTCGACGGAGTCGATGCCGAAGACCTTGCTGAAGAACCCCTCGGCCGGCTTCTTGACGTGGACCTTGATGGTGTCGTTCGAGACGTACGTCTGCGAGAGGTTGATCGTGACGCCCTGGAGGCCGGACGTGTTCCTGGCTGCGTAGTCGTTCGCCAGCCCGCTCGCCTGCCCCGGATCGTGGGGCAGTGCCTGCGCGCCGGCGAGCGCGGCCGCGTCCGCGGTCGCCTGGAGCTGGCGGTGCGCCCTGAACCACGACCCCACGTCGAGGACGAGCGCGGTCAGCCCGAGCAGGGACGTGAGCATGAGGGCGGTGACGACGAAGGCTTGGCCGCGTTGATCTCGCTTGAGGTACTTGAGGCTCATTCGACTCGCTCCTGGGTCGTGCTCTTGAGGTTCCCGGACGCGACCACGAGCCCCAGCAGGCTGATCGAGTACGGGTAGGTCGCGGTGACGGTCACCGTCGAGGTCGGCTGCCAGTCCGACGAGCAGCTGGGCGAGAGCTTCGACAGGTCGAGGTCGCTCGCCGAGGCCTTGATCTGGTCGATGCAGGCCTGCTGTGGAGTCGTCCCGGTGATCTGCCGGCTCACCGCCGCCTTGCGCGCGCCGGCCCGTACCGCGTCGGTCAGCGTCACGTAGTTGTTGAAGAGGATTCCGAACTGGATCGCGCCGAAGAGGAGCAGGCACAGAACCGGCAGGACGATGGCGAACTCGACCATCGTCTGTCCTCGCTCGTTGTGGAACCGCTTCATCGGCTCGTGCTCCTGGTCTCGTTTGGATCTGGTCCGGCGAGCAGGCCCCGTGGGGCGGCCACGGGACCCGCTCTGCTGCCGTTCCTTAGCCCGGGAAAAGTCCGATCACCCGGTTGAGCGCTCCCTGGACTCCACCGGAGAGAGCCGTGAACACCGACACCGACGCGACCGTGATGACGGCCATGACGACGCCGTACTCGGCCATGGTCTGCCCGTCCTCGCGCTTGCAGCCTGCGCGAAAACGAATCAGCCATTGGTTGAGCGGCGGCACGTGCATCCACCTCCTTGGGCGGCTCGAGGGAACGTGGTTCGGTCGATCTACTTGGGAAGCAGGCCGATGACCCGGTTCAGGGCACCGCTGATGCCACCCGAGAGAGCGGTGAAGACGGCGACCGCGCCGATCGTGATCACGGCGAGGACGACACCGTACTCCGCCATCGTCTGACCCTCCTCCTTGCGCGCATGCGTGCGGAGAAGCTCAAACCACTCGGAAAACGTCATGAATTGTCACCTCCCTTCCTTTTCACTCGCGCGCGCCGACCGGCGCACTACAAGCTCTGCAAGCTGTGCCGCGTTCATCGGATCGCGGCCCGAGGGCGGCATATCCCTCACGTTGGTGATTGCCCGGGCGCTTCCCCTCGTTCGAGGGAAGGCGGCTCGAAGCGGCGGCCCCGATAGGACGGGAAGTCCGTCGTGCGGCTCGCGGATGCCCCCGTCCCCCGCCGCGCCGAGCGCAGTCTTCGGCGCCTGACCAAAAGAATCGGAGCCAGGCCAATCATGGAACGGAAAGCGCATCGCAGCGGGCGGTTCTTCGTCCGGCTGCTCGTCCTCTCGCTCGCGGGCTTCGCCGCCGCCGCGCTCCATCGGGAGCGCAAGGCGGTCATCGAGCCCGAGCTCGACGCCCCGAAGCGGCGTGAGCGCAAGGCACCCGACTCGACCGCGCAGGCTCCGGCCGCGCGGCCGCGCGTCTCTACTCGGCGGCGCCTCGCCGTCGGCTTCGCCCTGACGGCGATCTTCTTCGCCGGGGCGGCCTTCACCGCCGGCGCCGGCAACGAGGTCGCGGGCCTGCTGGAGGACACCGCCTCGACCGACACGACGCTGACCTCCTCGTCGGCGCCCGACCCGGGCGCCGCCGCGGTCGCGACGGACCCCGTCGCGGCGCCCGCGCCTGCGCCCGCGCCCGAGACGTCGACCGATGCCGCGCCGAGCGCGCCCGCGGACTCGTCCTCTTCGGACTCGTCCGCATCGGCCGACGAGGACGCGCCGGCGACCGGGCACGGCTCCCCCGCGGCCGCCCAGCAGCCGGCTTCGTCAGCCTCCGACTCGTCCTCGTCGCTCGGCGGCGGCTCGGGCGCCGTCGCGCCCGCCGCGACGCCTTCGCCGGTGACGCCGTCGCCGAAGCCCGCGGCGAAGCCCCACCGCGCCGCCAAGCGCACGCACTCGCCGTACGTGCTGAACGTGCCGCGCGCGAAGACGAAGAAGCCGGCGGCTCATCGCCACGCACGGATCGCGACCGCCGCCCAGGAGGCCGCGGAGAGCCCCGGCGCGGCCCCGGTCATCTGGCTCAACCGGACGCTGCCCGACCCGACGCCGCCCTCGCGGCGCCTCGCCGGGCGCTTCGCCCATCGGCTCGTGTCGATCTCCCGCGCGAACCACGTGAGCTGGGCGCTCGTCCTCGGCGTCCTCCGCGCGCAGGGCCGGATCGGCGCCGTCCCGGCGAACCGGGCCGAGCTCCGGCAGACCGCCCAGGCGCTGAGCGCGGTCACGGCCCGCGGCGACTGGAACGCGGCGCTTGCCGTCACCGGTCGCACGTCGGTCGCCGACCAGGCCGTCGCGCTCATGCACTACGACCGCGCGGTCGGCATGAGCGGGCTCGTCGACGGGCTCGTCGCCCACGAGGACGACCTCGTCAACCGCGTCCTCCACGACGGGCGCGTGACGATCTACCCGGGCGGGCGGCTCGACCTCGCCTCCGGCCGCGTCGACGTCCGCGTGGTCGTCCTGATCGAGTACCTCGCCGACACGTACGGCCAGGTCACCGTGTCGTGCCTGATCAGCGGGCACCGGCTGTACGCGCGGCCCGGCGTCATCTCGGCGCACATCTACGGCCGTGCGATGGACGTCGCCGACCTCGGCGGGATCCCGGTCTACGGCCACCAGGAGCCGGGCGGGATCACGGAGCGCGCGGTGCGGGCGATCCTCCTCCTGCCGTCGGAGCTCCAGCCGAAGCAGGTCATCTCGCTGCTCGGCCTCGGCGGGCCCTCCTTCCCGCTCGCCAACCACTACGACCACATCCACATCGGGTATTAGCCCGGGGGAACCCCTGGTTCCCCCGGGAGCCCCCTCCTTCCGGGCGGGGGCGCGGTTCTTTCGTTTCAGGAGCCGCCCGAGGCTTGCGAGCTTCGGGCGGTTCTTTTGTTGGTGAGCCTCTCGGCGGGCAAAGCCCGCCTTCGGCGGCGGATCGGCCTGCGCCCTAGAGAGGGAACTTTCGGTTGCTCAGCGAATGCCTTCGGATCGTGCGCGCTGAGCGGCTTCTGAACGGAACCGGCGAAGTCCTTTTGGAGCGCTGTTGGATGGCTGATCGGCCTTGGTCTCGCATGCGCGGGCTGCTAGGGCGCGGCGGGCTCGAGGAGGGGGAGGGGCTGTTCTTGAAGCCCTGCGGGTCGGTGCACACGTTGTTCATGCGCTTTCCGATCGACGTGGTGTTTCTCGACCGGGAGCTTTCGGTGCTCGCGGTTCGGCCTGCGGTTCCGCCGTGGCGGACCGCTCGGGCGCGGGGGGCGAAGGTGACGCTCGAGCTTGCCGCCGGGGAGGCGGCGCGCCTTGGGATCCAGCCGGGGATGCGGCTTCGGCTTGGTTCTTAGCTTCTTCTGCGGCGGAAGGCGAAGCCGAGCGGGAAGACGAGCAGGAGCGGCAGGAAGATCACGTGGCCGCCGGAGATCAGGAAGACGAGCGCGGCGATCGCGAGGCCGAGGAGGAGCAGACCGAACCACACGGGCCGGGTGTGCCCCGCCTACGCCGCGCGAACCCTCATCCGGGCCTGCGCCGCGGCGGCCTTCACGCCCTCGCCGATCGTCGGGAAGACGTGGTGGGAGGCGGCGAGGTCGTCCACGGTCATGCCGAGGCGGAGGCCGATCGCGAAGCCCTGGACGACGTCGCTCGCTCCGGGCGCGACCACGTGCAGGCCGAGCACACGCCGCGTCTGCGTGTCGAAGACGATCTTGAAGAGGCCGTGCCGCGCGTCGAGGTACGAGGCGCGCCGCACGGACCTCAGCGGGTGGGTCACCGTTCCCACCATGTGGCCCTGCTCCTCGGCCTCGCGCTCGGTCAGCCCGACGCCCGCGAGCTCCGGGTCGGTGAAGATCGCCGTGGGGAGGACCGAGTAGTCGGCCGGGACGCTGCCCGAGCCGAACATGTCGTCGACGGCGATGCGCGCCTGGTACTGCGCCACCGGCGTGAACTGCGCGACGGCGTTCACGTCGCCGGCCGCCCAGATGCCGGGCACGTTCGTGCGCATGCGGTCGTCGACGGGGATGCCGAGGCGCTCGGCGTGCACGCCCGCGGCCTCGAGGCTCAGCTCCTCGACGTTCGGGACGCGGCCGGAGGCGAGCAGGATCCGCTCCACGCGGAGCTCCCGCATCTCCCCGCCCATGCCGACCGCGATCGAGACGCGCAGGCCGCCGTCCTCCTGGACGACGCTCTTGACGAAGCTCTCGAGCAGGATCGGGATGCCCTCGGCCTCGAGGGCGGCCTGGAGCTCGAACGCGGCCTCCGCGTCGGAGCGTGGCGCCGGCTGCCCGAGCGCATCGACGATCGTGACCTGCGAGCCGAAGCGGGCGAAGATCTGCCCGAACTCGAGCCCGACGGCGCCGGCGCCGACGACGAGCATCGACTCCGGCAGCTCGGTGAGCTCCAGCGCGCTGACGTGGTCGAGCCAGTCGACGTCGTCGATGCCGTCGATCGGAGGCACGGCGGTTCGGGAGCCGGTCGCGATCAGGATGCGCTCCGCGGTCAGCTCTGCGGCGCCGGCGCGTATCGTGTGCGGGTCGACGAAGGTTGCGGTTGCCTCGTAGGTGTCGAAGCCCGCAGCCTGGAGGTTCTCGACCCACTTCTCCTGCGTCGTCGTGAGCGAGTCCTTCCTCGCCTTGACGCGGGCCAGATCGGCCGTCGCTCGGCCGGCCTCGATGCCGAGCTTCGGGGCGAGCGTGTTGATCCGGTGCTGGAGCTCGGCCGCGACGATGTACGCCTTCGTCGGCGTGCACGCGACGTTGGGGCAGCTGCCGCCCCAGCGCGTGTGCTCCACGAGCGCGACGCGCGCGCCGTGGTCGGTGTGGGCCTTCCTGGCCCCGTCACGCGCCGCCGAGCCGGCGCCGATCACGATCAGGTCGTAGTGCTCGCGGGTCATGCGGCCTCCTGTTTGGATGTACGCGTTGCAGATCATCGACGTCAGCGTGCCGGTCCGGCCCGGGATGATCACGTACCCCGGCGATCCGGAGGTGCGGCTCGAGCGCGTCAGCTCGATCGGCGACGGCGACGTCGTGAACCTGAGCCGGCTCGATCTCGGTGTCCACAGCGGCACGCACGTCGACGCGCCGCTCCACTTCGTCGACGGCGGCCCGAGCGTGGAGAGGCTGCCGCTCGACGTGCTCGTGGGGCCGTGCGTCGTCGTGGACGGGCTCGACCCGGCCGCGGTGCCGCCGGGCGCGGAGCGGGTGCTCTTCAAGACGCCGAAGGGCCGCCTGTGGGAGCGCGCCGAGTTCTCCGAGGACTTCGTCGCGCTCGACGCCGAGGCCGCGCGGGCGCTCGTGGCGGGCGGCGTGCGGCTCGTCGGCATCGACTACCTGTCGATCGGCGACGAGGACGCGCACCGGGTGCTGCTCGGCGCCGGCGTCGTGGCGGTAGAAGGCCTCGACCTGCGCGCGGTCGAACCCGGCGAGTACCGCCTCGTCTGTGCCCCGCTGAAGCTCGAAGGCGCCGAGGGCGCGCCGGCGCGCGTCCTGCTCCTTCGGGACTAGTCTCCGCGAGCCAGTACGGGGTCTGACCCCGAACACCGCCTGAAACGGCAGGTCCGAAAGAGTGAGCGGGCCGCTTGCAGAGCCGCGACCGGTCACAAATCGCGCGTGAAGTCACAGACGGCCACGTCCCGGCGGGCCAGGGCGGGGTCTGACCCCGGACGTGTCCCGGCGGGACAGGAAGGTGTGACGAAAGCTCGACGATCGCCGGGCGCGGGCAGGAGCGGTGTCTCGAGGGCGCGCCGACTCCGAGGTCAGTCGGCCGCACACTAGGCTGCGCGCATCGAGAAGGTTCTCTACGACCGAATCGGCGGCGCATACGCCGAGACACGCCATGCCGACCCGAGAATCGCGCGGGCGATCCGGGCGGCGCTCGGCGACGCCGCCTCCGTCGTCAACATCGGCGCCGGGTCCGGCTCGTACGAGCCGACCGATCTCGCAGTCGTCCCGATCGAGCCGTCCGAGCTGATGATCTGTCAGCGGCCTCCGTCGCTCCCACCGGCCATTCGCGGCGTCGCCGAGGCCCTGCCGCTGCCCGACAAGAGCGTCGACGCAGCTCTGGCGGTCCTCACCGCCCACCATTGGGCCGATCGCTCGGCAGCGTTCGCGGAGATTCGTCGTGTGGCTCGGAAACGCGGCGTGTTCTTCACGCACGACCCCGATGCGACCTTCGGCTGGCTCGACGACTACTTCCCCGGCCTCGCCGGCGGCATGATCTCGCGCTACCCGCGTCTCGACGAGTTCGACGCGCTCGGTCGCGTCACGGTCGAACCCGTGCCGATCGCGGCCGATTGCACGGACGGCTTCACCGCCGCGTACTGGCGACGACCTGACGCCTACCTCGACGAAGCCGTGCGGGCGAACATGTCGACCTTCGTGCTGCTCGACAGCCGAGTCGTTGCCGACGGCGTTGCTCGGCTTGCGCGCGACGTGGCCGACGGCACCTGGCACAGACGTTACGCCTCGCTGCTGAGCTTGCCCCAGCTCGACGTCGGCTACCGCCTCGTCGTCGCCGAGCTCACGCCGTTCGCGAGCGGATGACGCGGGCGGGGTTTCCGGCGACCACGGCGTCGGCGGGCACGTCGCGCGTGACGACGCTTCCGGCGCCGACGACCGCGCGGTCGCCGATCGTCACGCCGGGGAGGATGATCGCGGCGCCGCCGAGCCAGGCGTCGTCGCCGATCGCTATCGGCTCGGCGTACTCGAGCCCCTGCGCGCGGAGCTCCGCCTCGAGCGGGTGCGTCGCCGCCAGCAGCTGCACCGCCGGGCCGAAGAGCACGCGGTCGCCGATCGTCACCGGCGCCGAGTCGAGGAAGACGCAGCCGGTGTTGGCGTAGAACCGGTCGCCGATCGACGTGTTCGAGCCGTAGTCGCAGAAGAACGGCGGCTCGATCCACGGCTCGGCGCCGACCCGGGCGAGGAGCTCGCGCAGGAGCAGCGCCCGCTCGTCGGCCTGCTCCTCGGCGGTCGCGTTGTAGCGGGCGAGTAGCTCTCGGGCACGCCGCCGCGCCTCGACGAGCTCGGGCCGGGCTGGGTCATACAGCTCGGTCACGCCCCTTCAGTCTGTCCGTTACCGTCTTCCCGTGCAGCCGGTCGAGACCTCGGTCGTCGAGGCCCTTCGCGCCGGTGACGAATCGGCGTTCAGGAGCCTGGTCGCAGAGTACGGCCCGTCCATGCTGCGGGTCGCGCGCATGTACGTCGGCAGCCGCGCGGTGGCCGAGGAGGTCGTGCAGGAGGCGTGGGTCGCCGTGCTCAACGGGATCGGCCGCTTCGAAGGCCGCTCCAGCCTCAAGACGTGGATCTTCCGGATCCTGACGAACATCGCGAAGACGCGCGGCCAGCGCGAGGGGCGCTCGATCCCGTTCTCGTCGCTCGCGCCCGACGACGAGGCCTCGGTGGATCCGGATCGCTTCGCCGAGAACGGCCACTGGGCCTCGCCGCCGCGGAGCTTCGGGCCGGAGGACCGGCTGCTCTCCGACGAGACGATGGCCGTCGTCGACGCCGCCATCGCCGAGCTCCCGCCGAGCCAGGCGATCGTCATCTCGATGCGCGACGTGGACGGCTTCAGCGCCGAGGAGGCCTGTAACGCCCTCGACATCTCGGAGACCAATCAGAGGGTCCTGTTGCACCGCGCCAGGTCGAAGGTCCGGCAGGCTCTCGAGGACTACCTGGGATGAGGCTCTTCAAGCGACGAGAACTGGCGTGCATCGAGCTCGTCGAGGTGATCACCGACTACCTCGAGGGCGCGATGCCGGCGCGCAAGCGGCGGCTCCTGGAGCAGCACCTGACGGCGTGCGACGGCTGCACGGCCTACGTCGAGCAGATGCGGCGCACGATCGAGACGACCGGGCGCCTACGCGCGGAGGACATCCCGCCCGAGCTCGAGGAGCGGCTGCTCGTCGCCTTCGAGAGCTGGAAGAACGCCTGAGTTGGGCCGGATCGCGAACGTCACGTTCGCGTGCGCCGACCCCGGGCGGCTCGCGGAGTTCTGGGCCGCCGTCCTCGACTACGAGGTGCAGGTGCTGCCGGACGAGATCCTGCAACAGCTCCGGGACGCCGGGGTGGACATGAACTCGCGCGCCGCGTGCATCGACCCGAGCGGCCGCGGCCCGCGTCTCTTCTTCGTCAAGAAGGAGAAGACGCCCACGACGTCGATCCCGATCCACCTCGACGTGGCCGTCGAGGACGTCGAGGCGGCCGTGGAGCGCTTCGAGGCCCTCGGCGCAAGGGTGAAGGAGCGCAAGACGGAGACGCTCGGCCCGTTCACGAGCTACCACGTCGTGATGGCCGACCCGGAAGAGAACGGCTTCTGCGTGCAGGCGGCCGGTTGAGACCCGTCCATCCGGCACGGCATCTCCTGCGGGCCAAGGATCTCGCCGACGCGCGCTACCGCGAGCCGCTCGACGTGCGCGCCCTCGCGCGCGCGGCGCACCTCTCGCCCGCGCACTTCAGCCGCGAGTTCCGCCGCGCCTTCGGCGAGCCGCCGCACAAGTACCTGCTGACCCGCCGCCTCGAGCGCGCCGCGGCCCTGCTCCGCAACACCGACCGGACGGTCGCCGACATCTGCCTCACCGTCGGCCTGCGCAGCGTGGGCTCGTTCACGTCGAGCTTCGGCCGGGCCTACGGGCTCTCGCCGACGGCGTATCGCGACGCTCACCCGCCGGCGGCCAGCCGCGTCAGCATCCCGACCTGCATGCTCCAGGCGTACGCCCGCCCGCACTCCAGCACGTTTGGAGAAGACAGCGGCGAGCGCTCCGGCTAGCGTCGCCGCCGACGCCTTTCACGACTTCGGAGGACGACATGCTGAAGCAGCTCGCGAACGTGCAGGTCTGGGTCCACGACCAGGACGAGGCGCTCGCCTTCTACACGGAGAAGCTCGGCCTCGAGCTCCGCGAGGACGTGACGGTGCCCGAGATGGGCAACTTCCGTTGGCTGAGCGTCGGCGTGCCCGGTCAGGACGACGTCGCCATCGTCCTCATGGCCGTGCCCGGTCCGCCCGTGTTCGAGGAGGAGACGCGCGCCCAGATCCACGCGCTGCTGGCGAAGGGAGCGTCGGGCGGCCTCTTCTTCACCACCGACGACGTCCGCGGCACCTACGAGGAGCTGAAGGGACGGGGCGTCGAGTTCACCCAGGAGCCGACCGAGCAGCCGTACGGCCTCGATGCCGGCCTGCGTGACCCCTCGGGCAACCACTTCCGCATGATCCAGCGGGCCTAGCTGGACAGCCCGCTCCCACCGCACTAGAACTCCTGGCGTGAGGAAGGGGTGCGCCGCCGCCGCGGCCGTGTTGTTTCTCGCCGCGGCTTCCGGTTCTGCACGTGCCGACGGCGCGGGGGCGGCCGTCGTCCACGACCTGACCGTGATCACCCAGCAGGAGGAGATCACGGACCCATGCACCGGCGAGACGTTCACCTCGACCACGACCTTCCGATTTCTCGAACAGGAGACGGCGACGCCGAGCGGGATCTTTGTGACCTTCGAGCTCCAGTCGGCGATGCTCGAGGGAGTCGGGCCGAGCGGCGCCACGTACCGCGGCACGCTGATCTCGCTCTTCCACTCGACCTTCTCGACCTCGACGGGAGACGAGGTCTCGACGATCGAGAACCCCACGTTCCACATCATTCGCACCGGCGAGGACGGGACGGCCGACGACTTCTACGAGCACGTCGTCCTGATCGACCATTTCAACAGCTACACCGGCGAGTACACGCTCCACATCGAGCACGTCAGCTCGGAGTGCCGGTAGCGGCCTGAGGCGCGGCGATCGCCGCCTGACAGTCAGGAGTCCCTCCGCGCGAGGAATGACGCGGAAGGGGGATGCCGGCAGGCACCGCCTCCCACCACGCTGAGTCTGTACTGCGGCTCACTGCGGAAGGAGAGACAATGCTGTCGAGAGGGACCGTCTGCGCGCGGGTGCTCGCCGTCGCAGCGCTGGCGATCGCGCTCGC